>JACCDK012093026.1_pt1 | contig 21482 bp, 19 predicted proteins | sample 7445871 | NCBI WGS metagenome assembly JACCDK01 (sample SAMN15323436, study PRJNA562643) | freshwater metagenome | isolation source: river surface water | place: USA:Blue River Watershed | collected 2017-08-15
AAAATCCGGCACTTCGCTCCTGACAAATTCAAAAGGCCCTTGGCACACTATGCGGCCCTCATTTAGGTAGATGACCTTTTTTGAGTTGCGCACCGAACTTAGCCTGTGGGCGATGAGAATAACGGTCACCGCGCCTTCGAGAGCGCTCAACGCTTCCGCAATATTTGCCTCTGTTTCACCATCAAGCGAACTAGTTGCTTCATCCAAAACCAGGAGTTTAGGTTTCGTCAAAAGTGCCCGCGCTATGCCCAGTCGCTGACGTTGTCCACCGCTGAGTTTCGCCCCTCTATCTCCCACGATTGCATTTAGACCTTCAGGAAGAGCGCGCACCATTTCTTCTAACTGAGCTAATCTCAGCGCTTCCCAAATTGCTTTTTCGGGAATGGATGATGATTCATATCCCATAGTGACATTTTCTTTTATGGTGGAGTTGGAAATGATTACATCCTGCGGCACGTAGGCAATTGCCCCTGGCCACTTCTTGATCGTTTCTAAAGGTTTCATACCCGAAATCAAGACTGTGCCATGCTGCGACTCCATTACACCGAGAATTACATCGACCAATGTAGTTTTTCCCGCGCCAGATGAACCAACAATTACTGCGTGTTCACCCTGCTCTATCTTCAGATTTATCTTGTCAAGGGCTACAACTTGCGCCCCTGGATATTTAAATGAAGTTGCCTTCAACTCTACTTCCCCAACAAAACCATCATGAATCGTTGCAAAATTTGAATCTGGGGAGAGCTCAGTGTTGATTACAGATAACTCTTGGATTAAATCTAAAGTCGGCGTTACAACAGCTAGATTTCCTTTAACTAGAATAGCGCCTTGCTGAATACGAAGAACTGCTGGAGCCACTCTCGTACCCGCCGCAAGAAAGATTGCCAAAGTCGCAACAGCTCGCGATGCGTCATTAACTACGAATTGAAATCCACCGATTAAAACGGCACCGATAATGACAGCCGTTTCAATCACATACTTGCTGATGTAAGGAATAAACGAGAGCTCAGCTTGAACAGCTGCCAATTTTTGTCGTAAGTCACCAATCTCCCTCACATAAAAATTTCTACGATCCTTCACGACACTCTCTCGATAAGATCCCAAAACCTCTAAAATTCTTTCATTGCTGGCTACGGTGATTTTGTAATCATCAGTTCCGAGAACTTTCACTCGCCCATGTAGGGATTTATACATTACGAGTCCCATAAGACCGAAAAAGATTAATGCCAATATTGCCGTTGTTGGGTCAACAATAAAAATGCCAATTGAGAGGACGATGAGCAAGGCTGAATCCGAGATAACAGCCACAATTGTTCCAAGTATGCCAGTGACAATCACCGAAACTCCATTTGTCAATGCGTAAAGCGACTCCTGAGAAGATCGCTTCTGAATTCCTAACAATGATTGCGAAAGCAGCTTCGAAAAAAGATTTTCTGTGATTAGCGCACCTCGACGGGCTAAGAACTTGAGCGTTCGACGAGTAAACAATATAGAAAGTACAGTTCTTGAAACTAGAAGTGTCGTAGCAGCCAAGGCAAGGACGGCAACTTGAGTCTGAAAATCTTGATTATCTAAATTCAGTACTCTTAGTGCTGTAGAAACACGATCCCCGGGCTGCTGAGAACTCACACCTCTAATTGCTAGGGCTCCAATCACACCAATCAGCGCTACACCAATCAAATCCAAAATGCTAAATGCGATTTGAAGAAAAATCACCGCTGTAATTTTCCTTTGGTCGCTACGAGATAGTATCCTCGTTGATCTCCATAAATTGGTTTGCTGATACTTCTCTTTAATGGTCACAGCCACATTCTTTCTTCTTAATCACTTGCTAACTGTACGGGCGAATGAGAAAAATGATGTCCATTTCTCCTGATCCAGTCAACAGGGATTAGTAGCTCTGGTTCTGAATGACCAATAAACCATGGGTTTGGCGCATACACAGGGGCGGAAAGATCATGCCGCAGAAATGCTCCCCACCAACTAAATGTGGAATTACCAATCACATGCGCGCTTCCAAAACGCATGAGTTCCAAAACAGAGGCAGAGGAATTATCTACATCGCCAATAAAACTACACTCTACGTCAAATTTACCTTCAAATAACTCTCGAGCAACATTTAAATCATCAGAAAAAACCCAGATTGAATCATAAATTCTCGTTTTCAATAATTCATTTACACAATCAAAATAATATTCGCTTCCAAGTATTCCAAAGCTGGTTTCATTTAAGTAATCGCCTCTCCGCAGATGCACTACTATAATTTTGCTACTAGCTATCTTCGGAAGCAATTCATTAAACTGATTGCCAGGATTCTTCAACTGTATTGAGCGTAATTTTTCGTACACGGCTGGTTCTTCCGCATATTTGAAAGTTTGGAAATACCCTATAAATAGATTGGAGCGTTTACGCATCCCTACATATCCAACTCCACTGACCTTCATTACCTTTAAAAGAATTTTAAATTGTGCCGAGGCAAAGATTGAGGCAAGGAGCCTCACCACGAATTGAAAGGATCTTAGTTTCTCTAATTTTCGTGGGCTCGCCCCTGTCCGAATAACGTATCCAAATACTTTTGACAGAAATCCAGAGAAATTTTCCTCGAGAACGTGAACTCCATCGGGCATTTCAAACGAGAATAGATCTGGTTCTCCAAATTCATTCAATCTCGGTTTTCCATTTTTAGTAGAAATTATTAAATCTTGGTTTGATGTAAAACTTAGACCCGCCGAAAGTTGAAATAACTGATTTCCAAGGCCCCCAGTTAAATGAAGAATATTTTTGTTCATCATCTGGTTAACACTTTAATTAGTAACCTTAAATTTCTGCAAGAATATTTACCAGAAATATGGACTAAGAGTTTGTATGTGAACAACAATTTCGTTTTGAACATTCCGTACTTTATGGCGGAAACATGTTGTCGAATCATCAGTTCTTGAAAGAATGCTGTGGTTTTTGAATTTCCTTCTAGTTTCTTCATATCTGTGATCGCTAATCTAAGATCCTCAATTGCTCTATCACATGAAGTCAGTTGTTCAGGAACATTCACAAAATAAGAGTAAACTATCTCATCAATAAAGATGATATCTGGTTCATCTTGAAATACTCGTGCTAGAAATACTTGATCTTCTGCCATTCTATATGGGGGAAAGAATGTGTTCTCAATGAACTTCGAATTGAATACCATTCGCCAAACTCCTGGGCGCTTTGCGATTTGAAGGATATCTCCTAAATGAGAGTCTATGTGGTCCTCGGAGATTAGGCTGTCTGTATTCCAATCTCTGGTTTCACTTGAAAAAATAATTAAGTCTGTTTCCAAATCTTCATTCGACAGAATTTTAAATAGCTCCTTTAGTATTCCTCTGTCGTCGGCATCCCAGAAGGCAATCCACTTTCCTCTTGATACTACTTTGCCTGCATTTCTTGCGGAGCCAGGATCACCAAAATCGCCAGACACCTTCTTTAGATTCTTTTGGTTTCGAGTGGCAACAATTTCATCTAGTTCTGATGTGAAAATTCGGCTGCTGGTGTCTTCCACTAGGACAACTTCAAAATCCATTGCAAGCGCTTCATCTATCCAAGAATTCAGGTTTTTGAGTTTCCCATTCATGTTCTTTACTGGAACCACAATACTTAGTTTAGGAGTCACTTTTTGATTCCGTCTTGTCTGCTTTTTCCTGCATTCTGCCATTATTTCGATGTTTCATGAACCGCAACGGATCAATCAAAAACGAGATTATTCCAGTTAAAAAATTACGGTGGGAGATCCCAAAAATCTCTGAGCGCATAAACTGATCATTCATCTGACAATTAGAATCTTCAAGATTCAACTTTAGTGGTTCGGGATATTGATCAACTCGTCGAAGATTCATCGGCCAAGTTGGTGCGATCGTGTGAGTAGCCGTCGTATCGAAGCCGACGTTGCTAACTAAATTCACCGGAGGAACTAAAGTAAAATAACCACCACTTACCATTCCCTCTGCAAGAGGAATATCCCATGCTTCAATGCGAGACTTTAGTGCCCGTCTTTTCCCTGAATTCCAAAAAAATCCTTCTTGCATCGACTTATGTTTCCAAGGTGGTGCGCTCCTTTTGAAAATGAGCGACCTCATGATCAACCATTTCTCTCTTGTGGTGGCCCAACCCCAAGCTAACGGATACGACGTAAGGCTTGCCTCACGTTCGGTCGATGGAACCAATCGCGTTCCGGATATTGAAAGTATTCTCGAATTCGTTTCTATTTTTTGAAGGGCATCACAGGCATATCGAAAGAACGTTTGATCGACTACGAGATCATCTTCTAGAATAATTCCCTCGGTTTCAAACTTGAAGAACCAGTCGACTGCCGCCACCACGCCTGCCCCCGCACCTAGATTTTTCTGTCTACTCAAAATTCGTATCGGCGTCGAAGACATTTTCTGATAGTCGGCCAAGACTGCTTTGAGCTCTCCTTGAATCAACTCAACCGAATCATTTTTCGGTCCGTCGAGAGAGATGTAGATTGCCTTTACATCACTCGCCACAGCAATATCAATTAACGCAAGCAAGGTTGATTTTCTGGCATATCCAATTATCAAAACTGGAAGGCTCTTCTGCATCATAAAACTATAAGTTTCTCGTAAACTCTTTTGTAATGTAAACCCACATTTTCCTCAGAACAGCGACTCTCTGCCTTATCTCTCGCTTGTTCCCTTATTAGTAGGGAATCTTTAGAATCGAGTGCTCGCTTCAAAGTTATCGCAAAATCTATTGCACTATTCCTTGAGAGAAATCCAGTAACGCCATCAACAATCATTTCCGGGATCCCTCCGACATTGGTGGCCACGACTAGCGTGCCAAGAATCTGTGATTCAGAAATGACATTTGGAAGATTATCGGACTGGCTTGGAACTAGAAGGTAATCCGCTTTCTTTATCAATTCGACCATTCGACTTGAAGAAACAGGTCCTACTTTTTTCAATGTAACGTTTCCAAAATTTTCGTCGTGTTCGCGCGCTGAAAAACCCACCAAATTTACCTGAACTCGGATATTTGGGTTTTGTTTTGAAAATATTCTCATTGCTTCTTTTAGCATGTGTATTCCTTTGAAGTGTGAATCAAGTGTTGCTGATACAAAACACACTTCAACATGATCATCGGTTTTAGTCACTTCCGAAACACCTTTATCAAAATTCATGGGATTAGGTATAACTTCGGTGAACTTTGCTCGTCTATAGATCTCAGCTGAATTTAGTTCTTGTCGAAGCCATTCGGATGGAAAAACTAGGGCATAATTCTGAATTTTTGAAAAATTCAGCACCTGTAGATGTCTACTAAGTCTCACAATAGGATCTACTTTTGAAGCTGGGCAGCGACCACAGGAATTTTCAAAGTTTTTGCAGCCTAATGTGACATGGCAGCCTCCTGTAATTAGGCGAGCATCATGCATTGTGAAAACTAATGGATAACGTTCTCCAAGCGTCTTAAAATCGCTTGAAGAAAGATAGTTATACCAATTGTGTATGTTGATGATGTCTGGCTGAAATTTTTCTACTTTCTCTAGTGAGAGATTTGATATTGAAAGAGGAGATATGAAATCGTAATTCTCTTCTGAGATAGCTCGTGAAAAGACAGTGTTTATCTTTCCAACAATTGAACCTATGCCTTCGGAAAAGCTCTGAGGTTTCGGCTTCCTGCATAACAGCTGGCTTTCTAATCCAATCTTCACCTGGGACGAAACTATTCTCTGTGCTGCTACTCCTGCACCACCTAACAAGCTAGTAGATAGATGGAGAACTCGCATATTCGAATAATAGAGGTACTTTCAGTTTACGAACCCATTGAGACTTAGAAATTTTTACTATGGAATTATTCGAATCCATATTGGGATGATGGACTTGCCTGCACGGTTTCTCGATACCCACACCGGCTCAAATGCCCCTCGTATTTTCGACTTTATCCCTCTGTTGCCTGCTGGTGGTACCGCCATCTCAGATATTCGAGATTGGCTTTTTATCGCAAGTGAAAGCAAGGACTGCTCGCATTTAGGTAGCTCAAGGAGAGGGCTCTCATCGGGATCAACTTTCGTTGGATCAACTATTGAAAAGTCATTTAGAATCGCCTCAAAGACACTCCTAGCAATTTTTAAACCAGACGAGCCATGTAACATAAAAAACGTTGCTTGATATTGACGAGATTTATCAACATTAATTGCTGCTGGAAAGAGCTCGAATGCCGCCTTTTTGGTGTATCGCTCCTCAGGTGTGTCTAGTGCAAAGACAAGATGCCCGCTTTGTTCTGCACTATCAAGCATTCTTTGAAACTTAATCCTCGATATCCATGAGGGGTTAATTTCACATCCGCCATCGACCCAAACAACCCCATCGCAAGGTCCAAATTTTCCTGAAAGGACATTAAAAACGATCTCAGATTTCCAAGCGGCATAACCAAAGGCCGGCAGTTTTTCTGAAAGCTGATCAGGATACTTGGCCACTAGGCTTGGACAATACGTCGCAAGATTTTCTTGGTCAAGTCTAATTATTGCTGTAAATGGGTAGAGGTATCGAGCTGTACTCTCAACTCTTTTTGCCGCAGCAACCATATCGTTGGGTGAGAATCCCGCCGTAATTAATACCCAATTTGATTTCAACTCATATTCCCAGTCTTCGCCTAATTGATTTTAATATTTGGTGTAAGAGCAACACATAGTTGCGTTTTTTGCTAAGACCAAATTGTGAGTTAAGAATAATTGAAGGAACTCTAATTCTCAAAAAATTCTTTTTCCAAGCACGTCTATCTTTTGAATGTATATGAAGATTAAAGAGTGGAATTTCAACTTTGTCTTTAAGGTAGATACCGTCAGGCCTTGCAACGAATTCGATTTTGTCGCAGTATACGAGGTGTCCTTCTTGTCTTCTATATTTATAGTGGATCCCGCGATGATTTCTTGGATCTTCACCTACCAAATAGAGACCATAGGTCACTGAATCAAAAACACCACAAAAATAATCGAACGATTTACTTATTCTCTCAATATTTTCAGGCGTAGTTGTCGGATTGATTGCGACGGAGCCTTGAGGCAAAATGGGCAAAATTACACAATTTAGACTTCCGTTAATTGATAACTTTCCAAGAATCGACATATCCGTGGCATCGGAATCGTTTGACATGATTTTTCTTATCTCGCGGCCAAAAATTCTTGCAGCGTGGCCGTCTCTCAAATAAAGAACGCTAGCAGCTCCCGTGATTTCTGTTTCTAGTGGGAATGCTATGTCTACACTTTCTGAAAGTTTATCGAATTTTTCAAACGGAAAATTTGGACTAGCCCACACATCTGCTTCAAGTTGCAATAGCCGTTCACCTGGATTGTTTACTAAATAATCTTCTAATGCGAAGAAGCGAGAAGTCGTTGTATACCAAAATCCATCTCGGAAATTCATCGGAAGATTTGAAGCGTTTTGAAACTTAGTTCTCTCTTCGAAATTCTCCTGATAACGCCAGGTTTTGATCCCTATTTTTTCAGCAAGATTTAAACTCTTCTTAGAGTCAGAGATAAAAACAAGGTTGATCTTCGGAAAGGTGGTCCGAAGATAAATCAAATTGTTGAATACATATTTAGGGGTATTCCTGCCTAGGTAGACGATTGCGACGCGCATCATTTCCCCTTTTTACCTAAATCTCTGGGCTTACTTTAGGCTATGTATGACCGATTGGGGACTTGATGCGTGACTTGGAGACTATTCGTCGATCGTTTCTGAGACGTTCGCGTCTTTTCGAAGGAAAGTCCTCATGGCCATTTATTAGTGGGGACACATACAGGTCGCTTTGCCCCATCAAATTTGATTATTTACAGGAGAATCAGTCGATCTCAGAACTTGATGGTTATAACGGAAGGGTTTTTGTCTCTGCTGGTATCGCTAGTATTTTCTTCGATAAAGTGTTGGAGTTTCCTAGCCTTAACCTACTGCAGGTGGATCTTCTAATACATAACGGGGACTTAATTCCTAGCTTTGATGAGTTTCGCCAAATCAGCGAGAGATTCCGACATATCTATTCCGTGAACTGGATGGATGAATTGCCGAACGTTTCCCCCATCCCAATCGGTCTTGAGAATCTAAGTTACATGAGAAATGGCGTTCCTAGAGATTTTCGAATCCGTCATGATGTTTCAAAAGACATCACTTTGCTAGTTAGTTTTAGCGATAGCACAAATCCTGAGGAGAGATTGGCTGCACGAAATGAGGCTAAATCAATCAAGGGCAGTTTTTTTGTCGAGCCAGGAACAACTCCGCGCGAGTATAGGAATTTGGTTTCTAGGTCAAAGTTTGTGCTATCGCCTCCAGGTAATGGTGCTGACTGCCATAGAACTTGGGAAGCCCTCTATCTCGGTTCTGTGCCGATCGTTAAGGCGACGAGTTGGCCGTTTCATTTCCTCAAGCTACCTGTCGCAACGGTAACGCGCTGGAATAATCTGACTCAGATTCTCGATACTTTTGATAGATATGAATCAATATCCGTTTCTCAACTCAATAAATTATTTCTAAGGGAGCATCTGAATGCGAAGTAAGCCTATGCGATTTATGAAGGCGCTTTCCAGTTTATTGAGAAAAAGTTCCTGGGGTCCATTTACCGAAGCGTTTGAGGCATCGAGATTTGACCATGCCTTTTCAATTTCTTGGAGCCAAGCTGGGGAAGATTTGGCATTAATGCCTATTCTAGGTCGGACTGCCAACGGAAGATATCTCGACGTTGGTGCTCATCATCCCAGTAGATTTTCAGTAACCAGACACCTGTTTCAAAGCGGCTGGTCTGGAGTGAACGTGGATGGAAATTTGGATTTGTTGAGAGAATTTGAAGTTCGTAGGCCAAAGGACCTTAATTTGAATTATTGTGTTGGCACACAAACTTCCTACAATCTAACTATTTTTAAAGAAACGGCAATATCTACGGTGGATTCGGCTTGGAAGTCAAAATTCTTGTCTGAGAATAATGCGATTCTTGAGTCTAGAACAGTTCAAGGTATTTCCCTTCGAACTCTTATTGAAAGTTATTTCCCTCAAGGGGATCTTGACTTTCTGAATCTAGACATCGAAGGGGCTGATTTAGATGCACTGGAGAGCGCAGATTTTTCGAATCTTGATTTGAATTTATGGCCCAAATGGGTGCTGGTTGAAGCTAACGCTCCGCTCAACTCAACGAGTAAGTCAGCTGCCGTACAACATCTTCGGTCATTTGGCTATGAAATACATCTGGTCTTGCCATATGCGTGCCTCTTGCAAAAACCTCTGACTAAAAAGTAAGCACGAAATCCTTCTGCTTTCTAATTAACTGAAAGATAACCGATGTTAAGCCTAACTTTGATTTAGAGTGCAGTAGTGAAATCGCCGAATACTTTTGTAGCCTCGCAACGAAACTTATAGTTTCAATTAAAGTTAAGAATCTCCAGATTGCCAATTTGATTGGATTCGGGTTAACACCCAAAGCTCGATTAAATCCCGGGTGAAAGCTCAAGTAGACCGTGGATTTTTTCTCCTTGAGCGATTTAAGAGTCCCTTTATCTCTAAGCAAAGGATATTCAGCCCCTTCAATATCAATTTTGACCGAAACCTTGTCTAATTCATCGAAGGGAGCCAACAAACTCCCTAAGGTTACTTGGGTAGGCACGATCTCTCTCTTGAGTGGACCGTTAGCACCTTGAGTGAAGAACTTCGAACTTAGATCCTTAGTACCCGAGCTGGATCCAACTAAAGCGTGATGAATTGAAATTCGGCCGGACAGTTCCGGATTCAATGTAACATTTCTTCTTAGAGCTTCAAAAACTAAATTTTGCGGTTCCGTACCAATCGCGTGCATACCCAACGATGCAGCATACAAAACCATACATCCAGTCGCCGACCCTATGTCTACTAGAACTCTGGAGCCATTTCGTGATCTTTCATCAAGAAAATCGAATGTGTCTTTCTCATAATGTCCAGACGCAATACCATTCCAAAAATCGGTTCCATAAATGCCAATCTCTTTTTCGTATTGGACATCAATCAATATTTCCGCAGTACGAATTCTTGTTTTGAAACCGTTATCTTTCATGACGTAATATTACTGAGTTACGAATAATTCTTGTCGATCAACACAGCAAAACTAATGTTGGCGTAACTCGTCGTTCGATATGCCTTGATTTCCATACCAAGTCTCTGTGATTCCTTTTGAACATATTCTAGATCTCGATAACAAATAACTCTAACTTCACCGATAAATGGTGAATCAGATTCCAGCATTCCCCAATTAACAAACCATTCATCAATTGCTTGATACTCTTTATTGCTCACTGCAAAAACGCCGTCAGGACAGTCAAACGAAGTCTTCCTGGGCAAGATGTATTGCTGAATATCGACGAATTGGTTCATTGCGTTGGCTTTTGCCTCAAAAGTATAGGTACCCTTTAATACAGGTAGATAGTAGGCACTCCATGGTCTAGCTATATAGGACGTTGCGAGAATTATGCCTAATGCGGAGAATGTAGCGACCGCAATGTTCAGGGTCTCAATATTCAAGTGCTTAAATTTGTTTACGATCAGTTGAAAGCTAAGGATAGAGCAGGGTAGAAAGATGGGTGCCACCCACCACAGATGAAGCACGTCTGGTTGTGGATAAAGTTGGACAACACCAACCAAGCCGATACAGGCGATAAAGAACATTTCACACCGTTCTCTTGTCACCCTAAATTTTGAACTGGCAAGAATATAAATAGGAATTAAACAGGCTGTAGCACATGCATAATAACCAAGAGAAATAACTATTTTTTCCTGAGGTTCCCCGAGAATTACTCGTAGTGTGGTATTCCAACTTGTTTTCCTCGATATGTAAAAGCCATTAAACAGAACCAAGGAAATCGACATTAACGCGATGGTAAGGACTAAAGAAACACTTTTCAGAATAGAACGAAGTTTGCTAATTATGTAAATCACCACGATAAAAACGATGCTCTGCACAATATAAGATGAGAATTGATATCGATTGTAATTATTGTTCACCCCGAGTGTGGAATAAGCACTCAAAGGCCAGATGATTACTTGGTTTAGGTACGAAACCCATCCTCCAATTCCAACTAGCCACGCAAACATAAGTGAGATTGAGACGGTAACGCCCACAAGGAAAATGACTACTTCGGTCGTAATTCTTCTAAAATATAGAATGAGGAGAGATACTGTGATTGCAGCAGCCAGCCAAGTTTGTTGACGCGCGAATCCTGTCAAACCAAAGAAGGAACCAGCGAAGGCCAATCTTCCGTAGGTCTGCCCCCGCGAAAAGTTGTGTCTTGAAAAGATTGGGAGCAGGAGGTTAACACCGCCTAAAATCAAAGCCGTGGCGATTAGCGATGGCCAAGGTAGGAGTGCCCCTGGAAAGGTTGTAGACCAAATCGCGGAAGTGAAGATCCAGCTCGATGAAATGATGAGAGCGGTCCATCGGTTGGTAATTTTTTTCAATAAAATATAGAGGAGGAAAGATATGAGGAGAGCATTTAGGGCAGCAAAGTACCTTAGATTGAGCATCGAGTTCCCGAAAATATTTAGAAATAAGCCATGTATTAGCGGACTCAATGGTCCGTACTGACTAAATGCTTCCGATGGTCCCATATAGCCTGAAGATGATGCGACAGCTGCTCCGAGAATTATTCCATCATGATGTGGATCAATCTGTAGCGGAGCAACCAATTTGAGAAGAACTGCTTGAAGCAAGAATGTGGCGGCTACACTAATTTCAAATATTCGTTTCTTTATTTGCAGAAATGTCATTATCAAAACGGTTTCCGAAATATACTTATTTGATTCCCAAGAACGATAGGTATTTGCACCGAGGGAAGTAGGTGTGCCAGAAATTTAGGCATTCCAAAAATTTCAAATGCCAGTGTTCCAAGATGTCTTAAACTAAAATGATTTATGGAATTCGCTATCTTGATCTCCTCAAACCCTGATTCCCTCATGACCGAAGTGAGAGTTTTTTTATTGTAAAGTTGCGGATGTTGGAGGCAAAATGGAGGCCACTTTTTTCCAATCAGTTTCCTTAACAGCGAAGACTCGTTATGTACTACTACCCCCAAAATTCCACCGTTTTTTGTTTGATCAAATATCAGGTTTATTTGCTCCCTAGGATTTAGCAAGTGATCAAATACATGAATTCCAATTGTAAGCGCGATGTCCTTAACCATTACTTGTTCAAGATGCCGATAGATGGAAATTTCATGCTCTGCAGATAACGATTTAAGAATTGTATGCATCGAAGAATTAGGTTCAACGAGATAGGTCTTAATTGGATTATATTCATCGATAACAGCTCTGGTCACAAGTCCTATATCGGGTCCTAGTTCCAGATACGAAGATACCTCTTCAATTTCTTGCTGAAAAAACCTGAAGTAGCCAAGTTGTGTTTTCTCAGCTGTTGATTTTTCGGCTCCAAGAAGATTGTCTGGCATGTCTGAATAAAGCGCATCAAGTTGTGAGTCTGAAAAATAGAACGGGCAGAATAGTAACTGACAACTTTCACACCGGTGATATGAGAAGAATGTCTGCTCATTACGCAATCCAATAAAATACTCCCGAACTTCATCGTACGAGAGAGATTCAGCCCGAGTACTCGAGCTAACTTCTAGAGTGGATTTCTTCGATGAACCGCAAGTTGGGCAAGCGCGCTGATTCCAATCTTCATGGATAATGATGTCATTCATCTAGATTCCGATTTCCATGGATTGCGTTTTTTATTTGCGGCCAAAGGCTTTCCAAGATTTGAGCTCTTCCCATCTGAGTTGAAGCATCTCAATTCTTTTTGCATCCTCCAAAGCAATTCCTGAGTAGTAGTCTCTCTTGTTTTCAAGCCAGAGTAGTTCGAAGTGAACAGCATCTACAAGACCTGCTTCGATATCCACAGAAAGCGCACGTGAAGCGTCAAACACAACTTTACGGGTTTCAAATCTGTCTAGTCTGATTTCATGAACTTGACGAATTGCATCGATTGATTCAATTGAAACTCCGCCGCCCATTACGAGCTGCTTATTTGCTTTCTTACATAATTTCGCAACTTCAATTGCATAGTCCGTAGTTTGTTGAAGATTTATTGTGTCTCGATTCCAACCCATCGATCCAACAAAATCAACACGACCAAATACGACGCCATCTGCCCCGTTATGCTGACTGATAACTTCCATTTGCTCTTCCCGATTTTCAAATCCTGTGATTGTTTCCATGTTAAAAAGGAAGTCAGTATCTTTTTGCTCATCTTCCGAAAAAACTATGTTCTTCGCTAAAACGTATTTTGAGGCAGCGTAGGCAGATTCGACCATCGGTGCAACCACATATCGCACACCGATTTGCTTGGCTTCAAGAAGATCTCGGATAGCCTCGCATCCACCTATTTTCACAGTCACGGGAAGTCCTGCTGTTCTTGCAATATCTACTAGGCGAAGTAGCTCTTCAATACGAGTTCCCTCTGCTTCAAATTCAGCCTTTACTGAGACAACACCAAATTCTTCTTTGCCCTTTGCAAGAATCTCAGCCATTTGGCGCTCAGTCTTATTCATCTCAATCTCCCTCAAAGCTAGATGTGTGTGGCTAGGTTACCTTCAATCCTGAGATTGTTATGACATTGGCTCTGCTAGAGCGAAGGATTAAGCAGATTTTTGTGGTTATTGATGGTCATCGCAACCATTTTTTTCAGACTCGAGGGCTCAATCCCATATTCGGTACAAAGAGCTTCGTAATCATTGGATCTTGGAAAATACGAGTCGTCATTATCCAGGGTTAGGTCTGGGCGTGTGATTTGTACATTTGGTATCTCATTCGAAATCAACTCTGCCAGTTCTCCAATTTCAACAAGAGGACCTCCTGAATCAAATTCGCAAACTCTTCCGCTAAAAGCCATTCGTAGAAGTAAATCTATGAATTCGCTCGCGTTTACATATCTCCGGTGAACTCGATGAGCAGACTTAACAGAAATTTTGGATTCAGTGAGAGCAGATTGAATGAAGTCGCTGACTGCATAGTTTTTGTTTAGAGGCATATTTGCTCCCATGGCACCCCAGAGTCGCCCGATAACAAGATTTGCTCCAACTTGTGTACATACTTCCTTAAATAAGTTTTCCTCTAGATGTTTAGCAAAGCCGTAAGGATTTTTATACTCATCAAGTTCGAGTTCTTGGTTGCGATCATAAATTGCTCCAGAGGAAACAGTAACTACCCACTTTGGTTTAGCTCTTCGAACGAAGGAAGCTACGCTGGAACTAATTGCCAAATTTTTGGCTAAATATTCCTCATGCTTAATGTCTCGAGTTTTATCTCGAGTTAAAAATGCAAGATGAATAACTCCATCTATACCCGACAAATTTTCCTCTGCGAGTTCAACCAGTGGCTTAACGCTTCTTTTAACACCCGAAACTTCAATCTCAGTTTTTTTCGATGCGAATAATATTAAATCTGAATTTCGATAATTTTCATCTTTTCCTTCAAGAACAGCTATGGACTCTCGCCCAAGCCACCCGGTAGCACCTGTGATTACGATTCTTGGCATTCTTCTAAATGACTAAATTTTCCACGAAGAAATTGGCAAATACTTAAAAGCGAATTCAGCAATTTCATCATCGAGTGGTGGAGTCATTAGATGAAGTGGGTTTGTTTTCATCGTTCCATCGGCAAGCACCCGACTTGTTATTTTTGGATAAAACAATTGTTCTGGATCCAGATGAATAATAAATGCCTGGCTGCCACCCGCGCTGAGCGCAGATGTCATCTCTGAATCCCAGACGTTTGAGGGATAAATATCCTGAACACCTATTCCGAATGCGTGAAACAGCGGTTTCCATTCTGGCAGACCTAGCCCTGTTTCTTCGTCACACCCAACATAATTACCATTAAAGTAAGCCTTTTGCGTCGTTCTAATTGATGCATAGCCTTTATTAGAGAAAATAAACATTTTTAAATTTAACTTTTGAACTTTGACAGTGCCCAACTCTTGCAGGTTCTGTGCAAAACCGCCGTCTCCCTCCATCAGAATTGTTCTTCGGTCGGGGTTTGCAATCGCCGCTCCGATTGCACCAGATAGTCCATAGCCCATTGATGCGAGCGATTTATCAGTAGTTACTATCTGATTTCCTTTTTGATTAAACATTTGCATCACAGCATTGAAAGTTCCACCACTGCTGCAAGGAACAATTACATCATCGGAATCCAGTCTTAAACTTAATTCACGGATGAATGAATGCAATTCGATATATCCGTCGCCAGCGACATTTGCTGCGTCTGATCTGTCCAATTTAGTCCGAATCTCTTGGATGTAAGTCTGCCATTCTTTGGAAATTGCTACCTTTCCTACCTCTTTATACAGAGCTTCTAGGAAAGTCACTGCGTCGCAAGATATTCCCAATTCAATATTTGGAAAACCCTTGTTCAATTCCTGGGAATCGATATCTACCTGAACTACTTTGCCTTGCGCCACGTAGTCTTCCCATGCAAAACCGATCTGCTGTATTCCTAGTCTGGTTCCAACAGCGATCACGAGGTCGGCACTTTGATTAATTATGTTGGCCCAACGCATGCCGTAGGTATTTGGTCTCCCTGCATAGAAATCGTACTCGGAGGAAACGCGATCGAAACCATTCCATGTTGTAGCCAGCGGAAAACCTATTTTCTCAAAAGCAGATATTACATTTTTACCTTGCAGTCTATCGACGCCCCCGCCAATCAAAATTAGTGGCCGCTTTGCCGCGTTGACTAAATTGACTATTCTTTCTAAATCTCTGGCATCAGGTGCCGTTAAATTCTTTACCTCATTAAGTTTTCTGGAATCTTCTGGAATCGGAGGCATTGCCGAGACATCGAGGCACATTTCAATAAAAACTGGACCCTTTCGCCCAGTTCTACTAAGTCTTGTCAGTCGTAGTACTTCCGATTTACTTAAACGCCTATCAGCAAGAACGGCCTTCTTTGTTATAGGCCCGACGATGCCCACGCCATCTATTTCTTGGTGCCCAATTTGAGGCACCGTGCCTCTTGAGAGATCAGTGGTTTTTGCCTGCCCACCAACTATCAAGAGTTCGCGACTTTCGAGAAATGCACCCCCCACCGCTGTAACAATATTTGTTAGCCCGGGTCCTGCTGTAACGAGCGCAAATGCTTTTTCATTCTTCGAATTCATATCATTAAAATATTCAGCTGCAATTCCTGCGGCAACCTCGTGAACAACGGCGACACACTCGAAGCGCCGACTCGCTGCTTCCAATAAGTGCATCACGTTACCTCCGCCTACGAAGAAACAATGCGTGTATCCATCTTCTTTAAGCCAGTCCATGAATTGATCTGAATATCTATTTGCCACGTTGATTCTTCCAATCCTCTTGTAGGCAGAATGTTATCTCTCGTAAGGTTGAGATTAGTCTGACGTGGGGGTCAGGTTGCAAAGAATCATGTGGAACCGTCCCATGATCGATAAAATACCCAAGGTAACCGGCAGATTTAGCCGCCATCATGTCTTCGCCTCTATCTCCTACCATGACATACAGTTCCATTTCCGGAAAAATTAACTTTAACTTGAGGAGCATCTCTGGTGATGGTTTTGCCGGTGACGAGTCCGCACCCTGGACTTCATCAAAGAAACTTTCGATTCCCTTTTGCTTCAAAACTTCTCTTGCTAAAGGCTCATGTTTATTCGTTGCTATAGCGAGCGTCACACCCATCTGTTGTAATTCCATGAGAGAAATCATTGTGTCTTCATACAAGTAAGTCGTGCTCGAGCCTGTTTCTGCGAGGTCCACTCTAAAACTTTTAACTGCGCTTTCTAGAGCATCTCCAGATAAAAAATTGGCAAATGCGTAGGAAATAGGCAGTCCAACAGAATCAAGAATGTCCTGCTTGATCGCATTTGAAATTCCGAATTTTTCCAGTGTCCGGATAGCGGAATTCAAAATAGCTTCTTTTGAGTCAATGATTGTTCCGTCTAGATCAAAAACACAAAGCACTTTCTCTAACTTATTCAATTACAAACCAATTTTGTTTGACACTATAAAATTCGGTCTCCCTTTAACTTCCTCGTAGATCAGCCCAACATACTCGCTCAAAATTCCAAGCATTAAGCTTAGAAAACCAAGAACCAGCAAGAAAAGACTTACTAAAGTGCCAAAACCGGCAAAAGGTACCCCTGAGAATACCCACAGAAAACTTAAGGGAACTATCGAAATAAATGACAAGACAGATAATCCAATACCAAACAATGTAATTAGACGAAGTGGTTTATATGAATTTGCAAATATTCCTTTAAAGGCAAGATCGATCACTTTAAAAGTATGCGCATTAGAAACTCCACCAAATCTTGGTGGCCGCGTCATCGGTATTCCGATGGACTTATATCCAACCCAAGCGAACAATCCTCGTACAAATCGATTCCGCTCGCCCATCGATCTGACCGCTTCATAAACTTTTCGATCTACGAGTCTGAAATCAGAAGCATTCTTTGGGATTCGGCCATCTGTGAGCTTTCCGGCGACCCAATAAAACAACTTAGAATTCATTGTCCTAATCGGCCCAGTACCCTCACGCTTAGTCAAGACCCCATAAATATTTTCCCAACCCTGTTCCCACTTTCTCAAAAAGTCAGAGATCATCTCTGGTGGATCTTGAAGATCTGCAGTCATCAACACACAGGCATCTCCTTTGATGTAATCCAACCCAGCAGTCAAACCGCCATCCATTCGAAAATTCCGAGATAACTGTATGATTTTGAATCTTGAATCACTTTGAGCGATTAATTGGAGTTTCTCCCAAGTCGAATCCGTCGATCCATTTTCAATAATTATGGCCTCGAAATCATATTTTTCCTCAAACGTGAATAGGCTCTGCAGGCGGCTTGCTAATTCTTCTACACAAGCTTCTTCGTTATATGCCGGGACAATTATTGAGATTAAACTTTTATTCATTTCGAATCCATAGATAAATAGTTTCTATACCAATTTGCCGTTAGTTTGAGTCCCTCTTGAAGTGTCACTTTCGATTTCCAACCCAGCAATTCTCTAGCCTTTGTGCTATCCAAGTGCTGGTCTTTGATTTCAGAGGTTGTAGAATTCTCAATCCTGGGCGCTCTATATTCAATTTCTATAGCCTTGAATATCTCTTCGTGTATCTCTAAAACAGACAATGGTTCATCTCTAGAGAAATTGAAGGCTTCTCCGTTAATTTGCATCGATTCAGTTGATTCTGCTAAGTGAAGATACGCATCAACAATATCTAGGACGTGAACGTAGTCACGCGTGAAAGTTCCATCAGATCTAATTTTTGTTACTTTATTCTCATGGATATCCCGCAGGGTTCCTGGGACAATTCGGCTCCAATTGAGATCCCCACCACCATAGATGTTTCCACATCTAGCAACAGTTACCGGAAGGCCATAAGTAAGCCCATATGTTTGTGAAATGAGATCGGTGCAACTCTTCGAAACATCGTAAGGTCCTTCGCCATGAAGTGGATAGTCCTCAATGTACGGAAGCGAGGCAGAGCTTCCGTACGCTTTATCACTTGACGCAACCACTACTGAGGTTACCGTTTCAGACATTCTTCGAGCAGACTCGAGAACGTTCCAGGTCCCTTCAATGTTTGCTTTGAAAGTCGAGAGTGGGTCACGAAGCGCGGTTCCAACAATGGTCTGGGCTCCCAGGTGAATGATGGTCTGGGCTTCGGATTGGCTTACCGCCCTGGAAACGTGTTCATATGAGGCAAGATCACCGCTTATTATATTGATTTTATTGATATCTCCGCTCCGATAAAGCTCAGATGAGATGTCGTTGTCAAGAATAAGCCCATAAACTCTCGCTCCACGCGCGATGAGCTCCTTAACCAGCCATCCTCCCACTAATCCCGTTGCGCCTGTTACAAGGACTGATCTAGATCTCCAGAAATTATCTACCATTTTTTCCACGGGGCGTTTCCTTCATTCCACAGTTGATTGAGCATCGTGGATTCACGATAGGTATCCATGGGTTGCCAAAAACCATAATGTTTATAAGCCATGAGCTCACCGTCTGCCGCCAATTGATTAAGTGGCTCTTGTTCTAGGACGCATTCCTCATCAAGGTAATCAAAAATTTCAGGTTCAAAAACGAAGTATCCGGCATTTACCCAGGATTCCGTTTGAGGTTTTTCATGAAAACCTTCCACGAGCCCTACGTCGGAAATATCAAGTACTCCGAATCGAGAAAACGGTTTCACGGCTGTCATCGTGGCTTTTCTGCCGTGCGATTTATGAAAACTTATTAACTTTCCAATATCAATATCGGCAACACCATCGCCATAGGTACATAGAAAAGTTTCCTGCCCAATATAGTTTCGTGCCCGGAATACACGTCCGCCTGTCATCGTGTTTTGCCCAGTGTCGACTACGGTTACTTCCCAACCTTCCTCAACCATGGAACCATGCTTCTTAAATTTCGGACTTTCACCGAGGTTGACCGTAAAGTCCATACTCAATGCGGCAAAATCATGAAAATATTCACGGATTATCTCGCCTTTGTAACCTGTAAGAACCACAAACCGAGTGACTTCGTAGAGTGAGTAAGTTCGCATAATGTGCCATAAAATGGGACGGTCTCCAATTGTAACCATCGGCTTCGGACGGAATTCTGTTTCTTCCCGCATTCTGGTGCCTAATCCACCCGCTAAGAGAATTGATTTCATGGTTGAACTCTATCCTGCGGCCGCGGATTCATGGGTAGGTCCTTCCTAGATCTCCACAATTGCCAAATGAAGGCGCACATTGTTAGGTTCAACAACAGTTGACCAGGTAGCCAATTTACTCCAATTACTGACCAGCCCCTTCCTAGCAAGCTCTGATCCAACACATAAGGTATCGACCACGGAATAAAGGTGAGGATGATCGCAGTTCCCGCAATCATGCGCACAAAGAAATTACAGAAAACTAAGCTCTTATTAGTTGCCCAATTTGGAACAGTTTCCGGAAACTGAGATTCGAACAAAATCAGAAGTAGCGGAACAGTTGCCAGTAGTAGGTAATAATGAAAAGAAGTTGACACAAATACAACAGGGAGGAGGGAAATGAACAGCAGATTCGAACCGAGAGAAAAGCTGCTTCCGTACTTTATAAGGCAAATTAATGCCATACTCAGCAGCGCAAAACCAACCAGTGAGATCAGTATTCCTGGAGAATCTTTGTCAAAAACTCGAAATGGGATTTCAATTAGATTGGTAAGTGAAAGATTGACGGGAAAGATCCCACCTTTTTCTGCATACTCTTGATATCGGATTATCTGGACTATCCAATAACCAAAGTTACTTGGGAATGATTTGAAATAGAGCGCAAAACTTAAGAAATAAAGAACACCTGAGTACAGAATCCATTTCCATACAATGCCCAATCGTCTATAAACAACAAAAATCAGAACGAATACACCAAGTTGGGGTTTAAACAAAGTTAGAAGAATACCCAAAAAAAGAGCCTTTTTATCCTGGCTCCTTAATATTGAATAACTGAAGAAATATAATAGCGGGAGGAGGAATATTTGATTATTTCCCCTATCTATAGAGATTATAGTTGGTGAAGAAGAAAAAATAAGAAAAATCATCGAACCAGTTAGTAAAAAGGATTTATCGAACAACTTTAGGTGCGCGTGTATTACTGCGCAACCTATCGCAGCAACTGAAATTGCGAGATACACACCTAATGCCAATCGGCCATCGGACAAGGTCGTAAGAAGTGAAAAAAACTTATATACAAACATCGTCACTGGCGGGTAAGGATTGGGCGTTGCGGACCAAGGGTTATCTAAGTTTGTCATCGTAAGTGGATAATAAAAATCACCAAAACAATGCAGGCCAAATCCTCGCTGGCTTGGATCACACCAACCGTCATTAACGTTATAGCTAATTGCCTCCGAGGCCCGATACCCAAACCAGCTAGGAAGAAGAGCCAAAATTGAAATTGACAACCCTAACGATGTTATATACACCGACAGGAAAAAGTTCAAACTTTCTTTGTTCCTAGATTGAACCTGTTCGAATAACCCCTTCATGTTATTTTCTGACCTCAACTACTAATGACATACCTGGAAACAATCCAAAAAATCGCATTTTGGTTTCTAACGTGAGGAGTTTAATTAAAAAAACGTTGACAAATTTAGTTGGGATGCGCATTTCCGAATTATCTGCATTAAACATTCTCATAAGTAGTCCGACTGGGAAAAGAATCGAGTTCCAATAGCGAATCTGTACCACCTTCAAGCCATTGTTCTCGATAAGCCCAAATAGCTCTTTTTTGGTGTACCTTCGAACGTGCGACACAGAGACATCGTGGGCAGACCATAAAAATTGAAAGGCTGGAACGGTGATAAGTGCTCGTGATTCATTTTTCATGACACGTGCGATCTCTGCAACTGCCTGAAAATCATTTGGGATGTGTTCTAGAATATCCATCGCCACCACGCCGTCAAATGTCTCATCTTCAAATGGCATATCTGTGGC
>JACCDK010322280.1_pt1 | contig 21458 bp, 20 predicted proteins | sample 7445871 | NCBI WGS metagenome assembly JACCDK01 (sample SAMN15323436, study PRJNA562643) | freshwater metagenome | isolation source: river surface water | place: USA:Blue River Watershed | collected 2017-08-15
AGTCCAAGTGATCCAAAGCTCAGCATCATCATGCTCACAACGCTCTTGGCCTTAACCATTCCGCCGTAGAAGAACGCTAGTCCCGGTGTCATAAGCAGCACAAGGGCTGCTGAAATTAATACAAAGGCCGTGTTGCCCTGATCCATTTGTTTGCCTCTCTCTAAGTAAACAAAATTGCGGCCAACGTTTGCGTGGCTACCCGATAAGTGTCGGGCACTTAGATTTCAGAGGATGACTTGTTATGTTTCAGGCTTGTAAAAAATTAGTCGCGTGTTGTCATGGCGCCAATGCGAGATACAGCTCGCAGGTATTTCTTTCGATAGCCACCTGATAAATACTCGGGCGAAAAGACCTGGGTAAGTGGATGGCCTGAGCCACGGAGAGTTACTTGAGCTTCATAGGCTCGGTCAACAAATGCAACAAATCTGAGTGCGTCAACCTGATCGGTCAGTACATGAACATCTTCGAGAGCAACTCCACTTATGCCCCGCAGCAAACGGCCATATCTCGAAGGGTGAATTTTGCTTAACGACGCTAGCAAATCATCAAAATTATCGACAGACGTGTCGGATTCGCCGCGCGATGACAACCAAGACGAAAGTTGCTCTGGAGTCATTTCAGAGGGTGTTATGTCAACGGGTCGGTGACGGTGATCTTCGCCATCGATTCGCAAAATATCAAAGCGATCTGCGATGCCATGTATTTCGCGAGCAAAATCTGCCGCGGCAAAGCGCCCCTCCCCGAGAGCGTTTGGTGGAGTGTTGCTAGTTGCCGCAAATCTCACGCCGTGCTTCTCGAGCTCATTGAGCAATCGAGACATCATCATGGTGTCTCCTGGGTCATCCAACTCAAACTCATCGATGCAAACCAGCTCGAATCTACTCAAGGCCTTAACGGCTTCAGCAAATCCCAGGGCGCCAATCAGACTTGTGTAAGCGATGAAGCTACCGAACGCCTTTCGCCCGTGGAAACTGTGCCAAATGGCTGCAAGTAAGTGAGTCTTACCGACGCCGAAACCGCCGTCAAGGTAAACACCGGTGGCATCAGGCTTACTCGTCTTAGAGAAAAGCCGCCGTTTAGTGCTTGCTTTCCCAAAGTCTCGGCAACGCTTCTGTGCTTTTGCCTGCGAATCAAATTCAACATGTGGAATGTAGTTTTCGAACGACGCGTTTTCAAACTCACGCGGAGGAATTAGTTCGGCAAGCAATTCGGCTACTGTAGCTTGAGGCTGACGTGCGGCGAGAGACTGAAATTGGGGTGACTTAGTTGACAATTATTACCTTGCGGGATGACGGAAGCCAGAACTGCGCTTAACCTTGTTGTATTGCCTTCAAGTCTAATAACCAAGGGAAAAACACTGATGCCCATCGCACCCGATTCAAACGCCAAATTCAATGAATACGCCCATCCCAACGCGCTCGTTAGCACCGAGTGGCTCGAGGCTAATTTGGGTAGCGAGGGACTTGTCGTAGTTGAATCCGATGAAGACGTTTTGCTCTACGAAGTTGGCCACATCCCTGGAGCAGTCAAAATTGATTGGCACCTCGACCTAAATGACCCAATCACCCGTGACTACATCGATGGTTCCTCATTCAAAGCTCTGATGGAGCGTTCGGGAATAAGTCGCGATACGACTATCGTCATCTACGGAGATAAGAGCAACTGGTGGGCGGCTTACGCTCTTTGGGTTTTCAAGCTGTTTGGTCATGAAGATGTTCGATTGCTCGACGGCGGTCGTGAAAAGTGGATTGCCGAGGGTCGTGAGATCACTCGCGATGTTGCTGCAGTAGCGCCCGCCAATTACCCGGTTGTCGTTCGCGACGATAGTCACATTCGTGCTTTCCGGGATGACGTTTTGTCTCACTTCGGTAATCCCCTAATCGATGTTCGTAGCCCACAGGAGTATTCCGGTGAGCGTACCCATATGCCTGATTACCCAGATGAAGGCGCCTTGCGCGGTGGACACATTCCGTCGGCGGCTTCGGTTCCATGGGCAAAGGCTGCCGGCGAACTCGGAGTGTTCAGGTCACGCGCAGAGCTGGAAGACATCTATCTAACCGGAGCTGGACTCAAAGCGGGCGATAACGTCATTGCTTACTGTCGAATCGGGGAGCGTTCGAGCCACACTTGGTTCGTATTAAACTACCTGCTCGGCTTCTCAGGAGTTCGCAACTACGACGGTTCTTGGACAGAGTGGGGCAGCCTTGTTGGTGTTCCAATTGCCAAGGGCACCGAGCCTGGTCTAGCGCCTTCTCCTCGATAATCAATGCTGCAATCTCTCGAAGCCTTGATCGACGATTTCAACTCAATCGGCGTGAAAGATCGACTTACTCTGCTGTTGGAATACTCGGACAATCTTCCGGATTTACCACAGAGGTATTCTGACCATCCAGACCTACTTGAGCGGGTTGAAGAGTGCCAATCCCCCATTTATCTTTTTGTTGAGGTAGACACCGCTTCGAAAGTTCACCTTTTCTTCAGCGCACCCGCTGAGGCCCCAACTACCCGAGGTTTTGCGAGCATCCTTCACGAAGCTTTAGATGGAAAAACTGCTGAGCAAGTACTGGCGGTAGATGAAGACTTCGCAAACCGTATTGGCCTAGCCGAAGCCGTGTCACCCCTTCGAATGCGTGGAATGAGGGCGATGCTTCACAGAATTAAACGTCAGGTTCGCGAGAAGTCTTCGTCTTGAACGATCGAATAATTCAAGAGCGAGATTTAGAAGCCAGCCGCGTGACACTATTTCACGCGGTTACTTTGGCTGGCGATTACTTGGACGATTCAGGCAGTTCACGCGGAATATCAAACAGTGCGGACCTCGGGCTCCTTCTTCAGGCCAGGTCAGAGAACGACGTAGCAGTCACCGGTGGCGGCACCGCTAGAGCCGAGAAACTCAATTCGACGGCAAGGTGTTCAATCTGTTTGGTTTCAAATTCCCTCAATACTCTCTCACTGCCCCTGCTTAAACCTGCCGAAGGGCACAAAGTACTTCTTGCTTCGTCGAATCCAAGCCTGTTAGCGGCTGCATCTAAGCAGACCGTTGTCGAATGCATAACACTTATCGATGGTTTACCCCTGGCCAAACAACTGGTTGAGTCACTGCGCTCTCGTGGATTCAAAAGAATCTTGCTAGAGGGAGGGCCGCAATTAATCCAAGCATTTTCCAGTGATGGATTGATAAACGAGGTCCATCTAACGGTCACTGGCTCACGATCGAAAATGACCCTAGAAGAGGCACATGCCTTCGTCGGGGGTATTTCCTACTTACCGAGATCAAGCGACTCCTTGACATTGAATTTCGACGGTCTCAACAATTACCTCGTATGGCTTCCTAGCGGCGTGGCAGCTTAGAACAAGTGGTCGCGAACCATAGCCTTGTTTGGTGATTGAGTTCAAAGCGCAAGACGCCTCTTCGGCAGAATTTCGACTTGCTCTCGAATCCCTGCGTGGCACTGATATTCGTGAAGAACTCATCGTTGAAGAGATTGCTGCTCCTCCAAATCTCGCTACAAACGCCATCGCCTTTTCGGCGAGCATTGCTGCACCAGCGGTCGAGGATGTATCCACTGATCTCGGAACTGGCCGATTTGTTTTGCTTTGGGAGCCACAGGAGCAGGAGGGTTGGGCGAGCCGATTTCGTGTGATTTGTTTTGCCAAGTCCCCGCTTGAGACAAATATTGGCGCTGACGAATCAATTTCGGATGTTTCTTGGGCTTGGTTAACCGAAGCACTTGAAAATCGTTCGGCTGATTACACCGCCGAAGCTGGTACCACCACCAGGATCATCTCGTCTGGATATGGCGCTCTAGCAGCTCAAAGTGACCACGCTGAGCTTGAGATGCGCGCCTCCTGGTCTCCGGTTAACATCGATGTCGCCGCTCACCTCGAGGCTTGGCAGGATTTGGTTTGCATCATGTCGGGTTATCCTCACCTACCTGCTGGAGTTTCTAAATTTACGATGCGAGCACGGCCTTGAGTCACGAAGCGGAAAAAACTGACGAGCCAGTTGAGATTTTGCCACTGCTGTCGAAACCTAGGGCCAAAAGTGTTGTACTCATTGAAACAGTAGATCAGCTAAACAATGCGATTTCGGATCTAGCCTCTGGCGCTGGACCATTCGCAGTTGATGCGGAGCGAGCATCCGGGTTTAAGTACTCCCAACGCGCCTACTTAATTCAAATTCACCGCAGGGGCGGTCCCATTTTTCTAATCGATCCAATCGCAGTGGCAGAGGATTATGACGGGGATTCAGGCGCCGAAAGCTTCGTCGAATTGGCTAGATTGCTTAGTTCGGCACCTTGGATTCTTCATGCTGCTAGCCAGGATTTGCCTTGTCTCAGGGAACTTGGTTTAGAGGCGCCAGAGCTATTCGATACCGAATTGGGTTCCAGACTTGCTGGAATACCCCGGGTTGGATTGGGCGCAGTGACTGAGTACTTTCTCAAACTTAGACTCGCCAAGGAACACTCGGCTGTCGACTGGTCAACTAGACCGATGCACCCAGACTGGCTTAACTATGCGGCACTGGACGTTGATGTTCTTCACGAACTATGGGATGAACTTTCAGCAGAACTAGAGTCGCAAGAGAAAACAACTTGGGCGACAGCCGAGTTTTCGGCGATCTTGAATGCTCCCCCAAAGCAGCCCAAGACAGAGAAATGGCGTTCGACAACTGGTCTATCTGAGGTCAAGGACCAGCGAGGATTAGCTATCGCTCGAAGCGTTTGGGAAGCTCGCGAGCGTCTAGCTATGAAACTAGACGTGTCTCCGGGTCGTCTAATACCAGATTCATCGATAATCTCGCTTGCCAAGAATCCAGTTGCAACCCGACCGGAACTGGCATCAAATCGCTCTTTTGTTGGCCGCGCAAGCCGCAGTTACCTCGACACCTGGTGGGCCGCTCTCCAAGAGGCCATAAACACGAGGGATCTTCCACCTTTGAGATTGCCCATTAGCGGCATACCGAATCATCGAGTTTGGGCGAACCGATTCCCAGATGCCCATGCTCGCCTGCAGGAGCTAAAACCAGCAATCGCAGCGATAGCGGATGATGTGAATGTCCCACTCGAGAATCTGCTTACGCCTGATTACTTGAGACAACTTGCTTGGGAACCACCTGAACAGATCTCAGGAGAGTCTGTTGCGTCATTCTTGAGCGACCTTGGGGCAAGGCAGTGGCAAGTTAAGTTGGTCAGTGATTCTTTGGCACAAGCCCTAATAAAAATGCCACAGCAAGCAACGCAAACTGAAGAGTCAGAGGTTAGTTAGGTTTTGCGTGTGGCACCTTATGTCCGCTGACCTGAGCCAAAATGTCTGCCGAAATTTGCTTTGCGGTTAGGCCTGTTTCTTCGAAAATCTCGCCCCGAGATGCGTGATCAATAAATCGATCAGGCAGACCAACCTCGTTCAAAGCAGTGTCGACTCCAGCCGCGCGCATCTCTTGGCGAACCCTGGTTCCAATGCCTCCAACTCGGATGCCATCTTCGATAGTGACTACTAAACGATGTTCTGAAGCGAGTTTGATAACCGAATCAGCAACTGGGATTACCCATCGTGGATCAATGACGCTACAACCAACACCGTCGAGTTCAAGCAGCTCAGCAACGCTAAGCGCCAATTCAGCCATGCTTCCAACCGCTACCAGCAGCACGTCTTTCTTAGAAGCCCTGCGGAGCACGTCCACGCCGTCAGACAGTCGCTCCACAGCGTCTATGTCAGCGCCAGCGTTTCCTTTTGCGAAGCGAAGCACAGTTGGAGCATTAGAAACGGCAACAGCCTCGTTTAGCTCTTCTTTGAGAGTTCTAGCGTCACGTGGGGCGGCGATGCGAATACCTGGCACTAGTTGCAGCAAAGAAAGATCCCAGACACCGTGGTGACTTGGTCCATCTGGTCCGGTTACGCCTGCACGGTCGAGAACGAAAGTTACACCTGCCTTGTGCAGAGCAACATCCATAAGAACTTGGTCAAAGGCTCGATTCATGAAGGTGGCATAGACGGCTACTACTGGGTGCAATCCCCCAAAAGCCATTCCAGCAGACGATGTCACGGCGTGCTGCTCCGCAATACCGACATCGAACACTCGCTTCGGAAAAACCTCGGCAAACTTCTTCAAGCCGACTGGAATTAGCATCGCACCGGTGATTGCGATGATGTCATCTCGTTTTCCAGCAATTTCGACTAGCTCGTCGCCAAAAACGTCCGTCCAGCTCTGCTTGGTCTTCAAGTCAAGCGCCTTACCCGTTTCAGGGTCAATCTGCCCCACGGCGTGGAACTGATCGGCCTCGTCACCCATGGCTGGGTCGTAACCCTTACCTTTTTGCGTGATCGTGTGCACAATCACAGGGTTGGCGTATTTTTTAGCCTGCTGCAACGCCTGCTCTAGTGCCTGTATGTCGTGTCCGTCGATTGGGCCAATGTACTTTATGTCTAGATTTGGGAACATGCCCTTGGGTGCAAAAGTACCGAAGATGCCCTTGCCTGCACCACGAGCAGCGGAATAGATCAGGCGCCCTGGAAGACCGAACTTGTAGAAAAGCTCCTTGCTGATCTTGTAGAGGCGCCGATAGTTCTTGTTGGTTCGAACATCATTCAAATAGCGAGCGAATCCGCCAATAGTAGGCGCATACGAACGACCGTTGTCGTTAACAACGATGACCAGTTTTCGATCGTTATCATCCGAAATGTTATTGAGCGCTTCCCAAGCCATACCGCCAGTTAGGGCACCATCTCCAATAACGGCCACTACAAATCTGTCATCCTGGCCAGTTAGGCGATAAGCCTTGGCGATCCCGTCGGCCCAAGACAACGACGATGATGCATGGGAAGATTCGACGATGTCATGAATCGATTCCGAGCGCTGCGGATAGCCGGCGAGCCCATTCTTCTGTCGAAGAGTTTCGAAGCTCTTGCGACCGGTCAGAATCTTGTGCACGTAGCTCTGATGGCCCGTGTCAAAAATGACCGAATCCTTTGGAGAATCGAAAACACGGTGAATGGCCATTGTTGTTTCCACAACACCAAGATTTGGTCCGAGGTGTCCACCAGTTTTAGCCACCTTTGATACAAGAAATTCGCGAATCTCCTGCGCCAAAGTGCGCATTTCTTGGACGCTTAGCGAGTCGAGGTCTCTCGGCCCACTGATGCGCTCAAGGATGCTCATGATTAAGCCACTAGGCTGCGAAGAACATACTGAAGAATGCCGCCATTGCGGTAGTAGTCAGCTTCTCCCGGAGTATCGATACGGACAACAGCGTCAAACTCAACGACCTGCTTACCCGCCGCAGAGTGCTCTGATGGCGTCGCGGTGACCCTAACTGTCTTTGGAGTTTGTCCCTCGTTGAGTTTCTCGACACCGACGATGTTGAAAATTTCGGTGCCATCAAGTCCAAGCGAATCCGCAGACTTTCCAGCCGGGAACTGCAGCGGCAAAACACCCATTCCAATTAGGTTACTGCGGTGAATGCGCTCGAAACTTTCGGTGATCACAGCGCGCACTCCGAGGAGGCTTGTGCCCTTAGCAGCCCAGTCGCGTGATGATCCAGAGCCATATTCCTTGCCACCGAGAATCACAAGAGGGGTTCCTTGAGCCTGGTAGTTGCTTGAAGCGTCGTAAATGAAGCTCTGCGGCGCATCGGCTTGGGTGAAGTCGCGGGTGTAGCCACCCTCAACGTCGTTTAGGAGTTGGTTGCGAAGGCGAATGTTCGCGAAGGTACCGCGAATCATTACTTCGTGGTTTCCACGACGTGAGCCATAGCTGTTGAAGTCCACGCGAGAAATTCCATTGTCGGTCAGGTACTTTCCAGCCGGTGAATCGGCCTTGATCGAACCAGCCGGGCTGATGTGGTCAGTGGTTACAGAGTCACCCAACTTTGCCAAGACACGTGCGCCAAGGATGTCCTTTACGGCATCTGGAGTCATCTTCATGCCATCGAAATATGGCGGCTTTCGAACGTAGGTCGACTTAGGGTCCCATTCGAAGACTGCGCCCTCAGGTGTTGGCAATGCCTTCCATCTGGCATCACCCTCAAAAACACCCGCATACTGAGTCTTGAACATCTCTGAGTTAATCGACTCATCGATGGTCTTCTGAACTTCTGCAGCGGTTGGCCAAATGTCGGCAAGATAAACGTCGTTGCCGTCAACATCCTGACCAAGTGCGTCAGTGTCGAAGTCGAAATCCATGGTTCCGGCAAGCGCGTATGCGATGACGAGTGGCGGTGAAGCCAGGTAGTTCATCTTCACGTCAGGGCTAATGCGACCTTCGAAGTTTCTGTTTCCCGACAGAACCGCGGTCACAGCTAGATCATTGTGGTTGATCGCTTCAGAAATTTCGTCCGAAAGTGGACCCGAGTTTCCGATGCAAGTTGCACAACCGTAGCCAACAAGGTTGAAGCCGAGTGCGTCAAGGTCCTTTGTCAGGCCGGCCTTGTTGTAGTACTCGGTTACAACTTTCGAACCTGGCGCTAGAGAAGTCTTAACCCAAGGCTTGGCCTTTAGGCCCTTTGCAACAGCCTTTCGAGCTACCAAACCCGCTGCCAGCATCACCGAAGGGTTCGACGTATTTGTGCAAGAAGTAATCGAGGCGATTGCCACGTGTCCGTTGTCAAGAGCGAAGTCCTGACCCTTGACCGCTGTTGGCTTCGACGCCTGCTCTGAATAGCTAGAAATTACCTTCTCAAATGCTTGCTTCGCTTCGCTCAAGACGATGCGGTCTTGAGGGCGCTTAGGTCCAGCGATCGAGGGTACGACCGTTGATAGATCGAGTTCTAGATATTCGCTAAAGCGAGGTTCGATGCTTGGGTCGTGCCAAAGCCCCTGTGCCTTGCTGTAAGCCTCAACGAGGTCAATTTGCTCTTGTGGTCGACCGGTGATGCGAAGGTAGTCCAGCGTCACTTCGTCAATCGGGAACATCGCAGCCGTCGAGCCAAATTCTGGGCTCATGTTGCCAATGGTCGCGCGGTTAGCCAGAGGAACACTGCTTACGCCGGCACCATAGAATTCAACAAATTTACCTACTACACCGTGCTTGCGAAGCATTTCGGTGATAGTAAGAACAACGTCGGTTGCGGTTACCCCGGTAGAAATCTGACCGGTGAGCTTGAAGCCGACTACCTTCGGAATAAGCATCGAAACAGGCTGGCCCAGCATGGCAGCCTCGGCTTCGATTCCACCAACACCCCAACCGAGCACGCCCAGACCATTGACCATGGTGGTGTGTGAGTCGGTGCCGACGCAGCTATCTGGGTATGCCTGCAATTCGCCATTTACTTCGCGCGCCATGATGGTTCGGGCCAAGTATTCAATGTTCACCTGGTGAACAATGCCAGTGCCCGGAGGTACAACCTTGAAGTCATCAAATGCCGTCTGGCCCCAGCGCAGGAACTGATAACGCTCGCCATTTCGGTTGTATTCAAACTCGACATTCTTTTCGAATGCATCTGCACTACCAGCAACATCAATTTGAACAGAGTGGTCGATAACCAGTTCAGCTGGTGCAAGCGGGTTGATGCGCTTAGGGTCTCCACCAAGTTCCGCTACGGCCTCACGCATGGTTGCAAGGTCAACGACACAAGGAACACCGGTGAAGTCCTGCATGATGACTCGGGCAGGCGTGAACTGAATCTCGACGTCAGGTTCTGATGTGGGATTCCAGTTAACCAGAGCGTTGATGTGATCGGCGGTAATGTTCGCGCCATCCTCGGTGCGAAGCAGGTTCTCTAGGAGAATCTTTAGGCTGTAAGGAAGCGTCTTAGCGTCTACAGAGTTCAGTCTGAAGATTCGGTAACCCTTGTTTCCGACATTAAGAATGTCGGCTGAACCGAAACTGTTTACTTTAGACATGCTTGTTTTTCCTTACTTTGCGAGCTTCGTTGCCTAGAACAAAATTAGCACTATTGGCGGTCTGAAAATTCACTTCGGATGGTGAGCCAAGTCAACCAAATGCAGATGGCATAAAGGGGCACTCCCATGCTCACGCGAGCGATTCCAAGGGCTTCAATATTTCCTGCGAAATAGAGTGGTACCTGAACCAAAAGTCGACCGGCGAATAGACCGACCCAAATGAGCGTTGCGCCACTGAACCTGCGCATTTGGGCCTTGTTTTTACGCCAATGGCTTCCGCGACCAGTCAAAAGACCAACCAAAACACCGATGATTGGCCATCTGACTACCCAAGAGATGAAAATCACAAGTAAGTAAATACTGTTTGTAAAGAATCCTTGTAGGAAGTAGTCGGCCGGCTGCCCTCCCTCTCGCAAGGGCAGATACGCGGCAATTGCGATACCAGCCGCACCTACCAAGGCGTTCGCGATTGGGCGCTTTCGAACAACTTGAACAGCGAGCAACGTCAAGGACACAATTGCGGCCGTTACAACACTCGGAACAAGCTGCTTAGTGATCGTGAATACCGTCACGAAAACAGTCGAGGGAAGAATCGCATCGACTATGCCTAGCCAGCCTCCGACTGCAGAAAGCACAGACTGTTTACTCAGTGAATGCTTGCCTTCCACCGTTTCAAGGCCAAGCCTGGCGGCGGCAGCTTTGCGGGCGTCGCTCATTGGGTTGCCCTTGGTGGCGCAACAGTTCCCCCTGGAACTTTGAGCGGAAGGAGATCTCTAGGCGGCAGTGGAGTGTTGTCTCTGACGACAATCAGTGAACGAAAAACATCGTCAATCTCTGCTGCGGCGCGTGGATCATTTATAGCGGCGCCCGCAACTAAACCCCTGAGAAACCAACGAGGGCCATCAACACCAACAAAACGAGCGATCCGAGTGCCCGTTCTGGCACCATTGGAATCTAGGACTGGAACTCTAGCCAGTAATTCTTGCCCGAGCGAGCCTACTCTGCGCTCGACTTCTCCGCCCTGAGCCATCACTGACTGCTCGAGTTCCGCCCTGAGAGTGTGCCAAAGCCCTTCTGATCTTGGTGCAGCAAATGCTTGAACTTGAAGTGACGAGCCACCAACGTCGATGCTAACGGCAATGACTTGCCCACTGGCATCTTCAATTTCAACGCGTATGGCCATGTCTGAACGAGCGGGAACCCTTAGCGAACCAAAATCGATGAATGGCCTCGCATCCTGAATTTCACTCGAATCGAAAGGCCCGGCGGTCTGACGATCGTTTGGTGCGGCTTTGTCGGTAGACGCGTAAATTTCGTTCATTACTGAACCCCTGTTGATCCGAAACCATCATGACCACGCGAGCTCTCGGGCAGTTTCTGCACTCGCACGAAATTCGCAATCTCGACTTGCTGAATGACAAGCTGAGCAATTCGATCACCGAGCTTCACTTCAAAATCCTCGGAAGAACTGTTGAACAATGTGACCGCAATCTCGCCGCGATAACCTGAATCAACGGTCCCTGGAGCGTTTAACACGGTCACCCCAAACTTGGCAGCTAAGCCCGAACGCGGATGAACAAGCGCTACATAACCATGCGGCAGAGCAATTGAGACCCCGGTTTTTACCGTTACCCGCCCGTTTGAGGGGACGGTGAGCGATTCGGCGGAACGCAAATCAGCCCCAGCATCACCAGGTTTGGCATAGATAGGAAGAAACTGCTCATCGCAGGTAATCAGTACGGGCACTTCGTTCACGGTAAGAGCGTAATCTAAATGTGTGATGCAGGTGACTAAGCCAAAGACAAAAACATTTAAAGAGCGAGTGCTGCCGAGCACGGCAAGTTTCTTGCCTCTACTTTTGATTTACCCGAGTCTGCTCTTGGTTTTTCTGCCTGTAAATGATGGGCTAGGCCATCTGCTGGGGTGCCTTACGACTTTGCTTGCGATTTCTATGCTCGTGCTGAATGCCCCCGTCATTCTCGTCGCCAAGGGTGCGTTGACCGTTAGAAAAGCACGGATTAAGACGTCTGAAATCAGCAAAATAGAAGTTATCGAACGAAATGAAGCTTTCGAGGAACGAACATCAAAGCTAGATTCTCGGGCTTATGTGCTTATTAAATCGAGCGTGCCGACCTACGTAAAGATTTTTTTGAAATCAAACCCGGATGATCAAACGCCTTACTGGCTGATTTCTACTAGGCATCCGGATGAGCTGAAAAAGGCCCTCGACGCCAAGGGGTGACTTGGTTACTCACATTCGACGCAGAGCTTGCCGTACTTACCTTTTTTGGTAGATAGCAGCGAGTGGTGTTTCACAATGAAACACTCGGAACAAGTGAACTCGTCATCCTGAGGTGGAAGAACCACAACGTCGAGGTCCTCAGACACGACGTCTGGGATCGCGAATCCTTCGCCGTGCTCTTCGTCGACATCTACAACGCCCGAGAGTTTGTCAGGAATTCGGTCCTTAATAGCCTCGATGGACTCGGTATCGTCGTCATTTTTCCGAGGTGCGTCGTAATCGGTAGCCATTGCCTACCCTCTCGCTTCATTGTTCTAGGCGTGCATAGTGTGCAACAAAAGAATGCAAATAGCAAACACGCAACGCCGAGTAGCGATAAATCGACAAGTTCAATGGCAAACTTCAGACAGGAGGTTCGCAAAATGGAAGATATTCGGCTAAGTGGTAACGATGGTGATTACCTGACACTCGAGACCGCCGATGGTGAACAGTATCGTTTGATCAATGACGAAGCCCTTCAAGCGGCGGTAAAGAAATCCAGGTCCGAGTCGGGATCAAGCTCACTATCACCGCGTGAACTCCAAGACGCAATTCGCAACGGTGCGACGCTCGAAGAGCTTGTCGAGTCATCTGGCGCATCCTTTGAGTTTGTCGAGAAATTTGCTGCTCCTGTGATAGCCGAATTAGCCCACATAATCGAATCGGCTAAGACTCTGAGGCTGCCCAATCTCGGCGAAGGTTCCGGCCTGGAATTCGGTGAATTCGTTCAAACCAAACTTGCCGGCCTTAACGCAACAGACATTAGCTGGTCAACCAAGCGCACCGATTTCAACGTATGGCATGTCTCTGTCGCATACCAAACCAATTCATCAGCAGAAATGGCAATCTGGTCTTTTGACCCGAAAAAGCTTGTGTTGTCGCCCGAGAACGAGAGAGCAATCAATCTTGGAAAACGCGACAATGCCCCAGCTGCTTTTCTTGGCGGACTCGTATCAGACACATCGTCCGCGAATGTCGTCCCCGTAGAACCGGCAAAACTGTCGCTGGTCAGTGAACCCACAGCACTCCAGACCTCCGAGGTTGTCGCGAGTTCAAATACTGAACCGACAATCGAGATCGTTGAGCAAGTGTTGGCTGAGTCGACAGCGAAGGATGATGCCCCTCTGAGCGCAACGGCAGATTTGTTACAAGCATTGCGCAAAAAGCGTGCGGAATCGTCGAGCGATACAGAGCCCCGGACCATGCCGATTGAGATCGTTGCCGAGAAAGCGCAGGAAACCGCATCCGCAACTTCTGTCGATGTTAGTGAACAGCAAGAGCAAGCGCCCAAAAAAGGTAGACCGAGCATGCCGAGTTGGGACCAGATAGTCTTCGGCACGAAGACCGACGAATAGTTCTTGGTGCTTCTACGCGTAGCCCTTTAACTTGATAAGCGGAACTCGCGTTTCTGCATCCGAAATAGATCCATGCTGTCCGATCATTTTCATGCTCTGGGGTTTAGAGAACGATCGATGGTAAATGGCTGTCGAAGTCTTCGCTATCAGGAACAGTTGCGGCAGAAGCCGCCTCGCAGCCTCGGTAGGCTTGGCAAGCCAGCCAGCATCAACAAGGTCTTGAACTTCGCAGACAAGCACATCCGAACTGAGCTTCTCGGTTAGATATTTCCTGGTGAAACTCGTAAGCGTTGCGTCTTTGAGGTACAGATATCTTGACCGAGGGTCTCCGCCCACACTTTGCAACAAGTCCCAGTCAAAGTTCAAATCATCTAAGTAAATGTGATTGATCGTGGGTACATCAACAATGCCATGGTCCGCGGTCACCAAGACTCCTGCACGATTTGAGGTTTCTTCAACAAGGCGAGCCAGTTCAGAATCGACATCCTCTGCTCGCTCGAGCCATTTCAGTGATTTAGAGCCATACCTGTGGGCGGCCTGATCAAGTTCGGGAATGTAAAGGTAGATCAAACACGGCTTCTGTGTTTTGAGAAGGCCAACCGCACGTGTTATCCGTTTATGAATTTCATTTTCAGCGATGTATTTCGCGTCCCTCATGGTGGCGTTGGTGAATCCGGAGTTTTCGTACTCACCTGGACCAATGAAGTAGCAGTCCAGTCCAGCCGATGTGGCTTTTTCGGATACCGTTACCCGGTTTTGTAGAACTCTTGCATCACTAGGGGTAAGGCCCGTCAGCAGATTCAAAGGCATTCCGTTTTGTTGAACCTGATAGCCGACAAAGTTGTGAACACCGGGCAGGTCTCCCGTGGCAAAGCTCACCAGGCTGCTCGCGGTTGTGCTGGGGAATGCACACCGAATGGCGTTCAAAGACTGTTTCCCTAGGAACTTCATGTGCCCAGCCGCAAACTTTATGTTGTCTACACCGAGGCCGTCGACCATCACAACACAAGCCGACTCAACCCTGCGAAGACCAAGGCGATTATCAGCGCCTATCACCGAGCCCAAGGCTGAGATGAATACGTCAGAGAGCCTCCCGAAGGATTTTGGAGGTGAGGGTAGCATCGTATTCATCAACACCAGTCTGCCACAGCAGCACGAAGCACCAGAGAGCCCATGACTGAATTACAGCCGAGCCACGACCGAATCGTTGACATTGATTTGTCAGACGAGATGCAAGGTTCATTCCTTGAATACTCCTATTCGGTCATCTACGCTCGCGCACTGCCTGACGCCCGTGACGGCCTGAAACCCGTGCACCGTCGCATCATCTACCAAATGGGCGAGATGGGCCTACGGCCAGACAGAGGTCACGTTAAATCGGCCCGTGTAACGGGTGAAGTAATGGGAAAGTTGCACCCACACGGAGACTCTGCGATCTACGACGCACTCGTGCGAATGGCACAGCCCTTCTCACTACGAGTTCCCATGATCGATGGGCACGGAAACTTCGGCAGCCTCGACGATGGTCCGGCGGCAGCTCGATACACCGAGGCGCGACTCTCGCCAGCATCGCTGTTGATGAATGAGGGACTAGACGAGGACGTCGTGGACTTCAAGCCCAACTACGACGCCCAGCTTTCCGAGCCGGAGGTGCTGCCAGCGGCATTTCCTAACCTACTCGTCAACGGTTCCTCAGGAATTGCGGTTGGTATGGCCACAAACATGCCGCCACATAACCTGAGAGAGGTAATCGCCGGCGCCCGTTACCTGCTAGAGCACCCCGAGGCTACGACGGCTGATTTGATGCGTTTTATTCCAGGACCAGATCTGCCTAATGGTGGCATCATCATGGGACTTGACGGTGTTCGCGATGCCTACGAAGCTGGCCGAGGCGTTTTCAAGACTCGCGCCAGGGTTTCCATTGAGAGTGTCTCACCTCGCAAGTTAGGCCTGGTAGTTACCGAATTGCCTTACCTGGTCGGGCCCGAAAAGGTCATCGAAAAGATCAAGGATGGCGTAAACAATAAAAAACTCCAAGGGATTTCGGACGTCACTGACCTGACCGACCGGACCAATGGTTTGAAACTCGTTATTGAACTCAAGACAGGCTTTGACCCGCAGGTAGTGCTTGATTTGCTTTACCGATTCACCCCGATGGAAGACAGCTTCGGTATCAATAACGTCGCCCTTGTCGACGGTCGCCCGCTGACCCTGGGACTTCGAGACCTACTGGGCGTTTATCTAGCACACAGGATCACCGTCATCCGTAGGCGCAGTAACAATAGGCTCGGAAAACGGAGGGCTCGACTTCACCTTGTTGAGGGTCTGCTCATTGCCATCTTGTCAATCGACGAAGTTATTCAAGTTATTCGGTCGAGCGAAGAGGTTGATGAGGCACGCTCTAGACTTCAACAAATCTTTGACCTGTCCGAAATCCAGGCCGAATATATTCTCGAATTGAGGCTGAAAAGACTCACCAAGTTTTCGAAAATCGAACTCGAAACCGAAAAATCGAGTCTGCTCGAAGAGATCGCTGCTCTCGAGCGAATCCTCGCCAACGAAAACGAACTTCGCAATCTAGTTTCTGTCGAACTATCCGAAGTCGCAGACAAGTATGGTGACGAACGTCGAACCACTTTAATTAGCGATGTTGAAGAAGTGAAACCTATGACGATGGCTAAGGCCGCGTCGGTAAGCGCAGAACTAGCCGATACTCCATGCGAAATCATTCTTACCTCGAGCGGTCAGTTGGGGCGCTTTACCGAGAAATACGAACCTGGAGCCAAGCGTCTCAAGCACGATGCTGTTAGAGCGCGAATCAGCACGACCACCAGAAAAGATCTCGGCTTCGTCACAACTTTTGGCCGGATGCTTCGCATTCACGTGGGAGACGTACCGAGTTTCGGAGACTCTTTTGACTCGGCTCAATCTGTGAGTGTGAATGAGTTCTTAGGTCTGAGTGGTCAAGAAATGGTTCTGAACGTCGTCGAGATCAACGACGAAACGAGTTTGGCCCTTGGCACCAAAATGGGTGTGGTCAAGCGGGTGCTAGCCGATTACCCGCTAAAAGACGAGTTTGAGCTCATCAGTCTAAGAGAGGGTGATTCGGTAGTTGGAGCATGGGCTGCAGTCGATTCAGACGAAATAGTTTTCGTGACAAGTGACGCACAATTGCTCCACTATTCTGCTGCGCAGGTTCGACCCCAAGGTCGTCCGGCTGGCGGTGTTGCTGGAATCTCCTTGAGCGAAGGCGCCTCGGTAATCGCGTTTAACGTTGTTGGCAACATTGCCGAATCCGTGGTTTTAACTGCCGCCAATAGCTCGATGGCTTTCGCCGGCACCGATCCGGGTTCTGCAAAGCTTTCTGCTCTTTCCGAATTCCCTGGAAAGGGACGAGCCACCGGCGGCGTGAGAGCCCAGCGTTTCATCAGGAACGAGGATCAGCTTTACTTCGCACACGTGGGGTCTTCGCCGATTTTCGCGTTGTCAAGCGATGGAAAACCCGCTGCTTTTGAAGAAGAGCTGACTAAGCGTGACGCTTCGGGGTCACCGGTGTCAACTGCCTTCGGATCTGCAGGAACGGCTAACTAGATTTCGTTCAAGAAAAAAAGAACGTTTAGGCGTCAATCCTGTCGCGTTCGAAGCTGTCGGCCGAATCGATGATGAAATCTCTTCGCGGTGCAACGTCGTTTCCCATCAACAACTCGAATACGTTATCCGCGGCCGCACCATCAACCACTCTTACGCGGCGGAGACTTCGGTGAGTAATGTCCATAGTTGTCTCGGCTAGCTGATCCGCGTCCATCTCACCAAGTCCCTTGTAACGCTGAATGGGCTCCTTGTAGCGCTTGCCGGACTTACGAAGCTTTTCGAGCAGCTCTTCGAGTTCGCTTTGCGAATATGTATAAATGACTTGGTTGGCTTTAGAACCAGCGTTTATAACCTCGACACGGTGCAGAGGTGGAACAGCCGCATAGACGCGCCCGGCCTCAACTAGAGGTCGCATGTATCTGAAGAATAGGGTCAAGAGCAGGGTGCGAATGTGAGCTCCATCGACATCGGCATCGCTCATCAGAATGATTTTTCCGTAGCGTGCTGATTCGAGATCGAAGCTTCGACCAGAGCCAGCACCAATGACTTGGATGATTGATGCGCATTCGGCGTTCGAAAGCATGTCAGACACAGACGCCTTTTGGACGTTCAGAATCTTGCCTCGGATTGGCAGAAGAGCCTGAAACTCGGAGTTTCTGGCGAGCTTGGCGGTACCGAGAGCCGAGTCTCCCTCGACGATGAATAGTTCAGAGGATTCGGTCTCTTGAGTGCGGCAATCGACCAACTTGGTTGGCAGCGAAGAGCTTTCAAGGGCATTTTTGCGTCGCTGGGTCTCTTTGTGAGTGCGAGCAGAAATGCGAGATTTCATCTCGGCAACGACCTTTTCGAGAAGCAAGGCTGATTGAGATTTGTCATCGCGCTTTGAGCTCGTTAGGCGCTCGGTCAGTGCCTTTGAAACAACGTTCGAGACGATGTTTTTGACGGCCGGTGTTCCCAGAATCTCTTTGGTTTGGCCCTCAAATTGTGGCTCCGAGAGTCGAACCGTGACAATCGCCGTAAGACCGGCGAGAACATCCTCTTTTTCGATCTTGTCGTTGCCAAGTTTGAGTTTTCTAGAGTTTGCGTCTATTTGAGACCGCAAAGCTTTGAGAACTGCAAGCTCGAAACCGGCTAGATGCGTTCCACCCTTTGACGTAGAAATGATGTTGACAAACGAGCGAACCTCAGTGTCGTAGCCTGTCCCCCAGCGAACTGCCACATCAACAGCGCAGCTGCGTTCAACATCCCGGGACACCATATTTCCAGACTCGTCGAGAACAGGAATTGTCTCGGTGAATTTACCTTCGCCGGATAACTTCCAGGTATCGGTAAGTGCAGCGTCCTTAGCGAGAAACTCAGCAAACTCTACGATTCCGCCATCATATTTGAAGACTTGCTTTGAGATTTCATCGCTTCGCTGATCCTCAATACTGATTGCTAGGCCAGGCACAAGAAAAGCTGTTTGCCTCGCGCGTCCAACCAATTCGTCAGCAGAGAAAACGGCATCCTTGATGAATATCTGAGGGTCGGCCCAATACCTGACTCTGGTGCCGCTGACGCCCTTGGCTACTTTGCCAATCTCTTTCAGCGTTGATGAATCTTCGAAGGCTTTGAATGGGTTATTTGGCTTTATGCCAGTTGAGTCGTCAAAGAAACCCGGTTCGCCACGCCGAAACGACATTGCCCAGGTCTTGCCATCGCGATCGACCTCAACGTCTAACCTTTCTGAAAGCGCATTGACCACGGATGCGCCTACACCGTGCAAACCTCCAGACGCAGCGTATGAGCCTGATCCGAACTTTCCACCGGCGTGCAATTTCGTAAAAACAACCTCGACGCCAGATAGGCCCGTTTTGGGCTCAATGTCGACGGGTATGCCGCGGGCTTTGTCAGACACGGAGACGCTACCGTCTTTGTGCAGAGTGACACCGATTGCGTCGCCATGGCCGGCCAACGCCTCATCGACCGAGTTATCGATGATTTCCCACAGACAGTGCATGAGACCGCGGCTATCGGTTGAACCGATGTACATTCCGGGACGTTTGCGAACAGCCTCAAGCCCTTCAAGGACTGAGAGGTGACGGGCGGAATACTCGGTGTTAGGCACCAGAGAATGCTAACCGCTAGGCACCTGATTGCCCTGTTCTGACACGGATTGCGGCGAATGGGAAAACTTTATTCGCAGTTAGCGAAATGCGGTCCGATTAGAGTATTTCCTTCCGACTTGTGTGTTCAGATAGAGGGAAGGAAAGGAAACACCATGCACGCACTTGATGATGAAACGACAGAGACTCCGGCAGATGTTCACGAGTTGAACGCAAACGACCGTTGCGACATCTGCGGTGCTCAGGCTTATGTTCGAGTTGAGCTTGCAACCGGTGAACTAATCTTTTGCTCGCACCACGGAAACGAGCAGCGCGCAAAGCTAGAGGCCATTGCACTTTCATGGCATGACGAGACTGAGAAGTTACTCGCCCGCTAAAGGTTTTTCCAACACCCAAACTTGCTGAACGAGGCTGGCCAATTGGTCGGCCTCGTTTTGCATTTCCAAAGGTCTTATCTGTTCACCACGGCGCGAGCAGATGTTGGCGATGAAATCGCTGATCAGTTGAGGATTCTTGGCCAAAACCGGTCCGTGAAGAAGAGTTCCAAGGATATTCTTTGACCAAATTGCTAATGGCAGATCTGACTCCGAGTTCACATAACCGAGCACTTCATGCCCACCAACCTCGGCGATGGCAAACTCTGAACGCCTGCTCTTTGTCGACGACTCGAGCCCAAACAAGATCTTGGCACTGTTTTCAAAACCGGAAGCCACAACCAATCCCGAAGCCAACCGATCGGTGGCACTCTTGAGAATCGGCAAAACTCGCGTCAGATCATCGCTAATGTCTTGCCAGGCGGCTGCTGAACCATGACCGAGCAGGAAGAAATCAAACGATTCAGGCAGAGGGTCGCCCTTTCTGATCGCCTGGACTTCTACTTCATAGCCCCGCATCTCGAACTGACGGCGTAAAACTAGAACGTTAGCGAGGTCGCCATTCAGGTTTAGGTGTTCTGGATAGAGTTCAAGAAATCTAATCATTCGCGTTCGACAGCCTCTGGATCGGTGAATCCGAGAATTCTGCGGCTGCGGCGCATCGCATCTGCGGAAAAAATCACTGTTTTGATTCCCTGACTTGGCTTCGCGCGCTGGAAGAAATTCTCAAGAGCAGCCTCTAAGTCTGGTTCGACGCTTTCGATCGGAATCCCGGCGTAAACCAAACGAAGACCCATCTCTGCATAGTTGTAACCACTGAGCACGTTTACGTGGTCTATGTTTTTCAGGTCAACTGTCCATAGCCAAGATGGATCATGCACGTCACGCCCAATTGCCAACATCAGCTGTTCAGGTGAACTCGCTAGGTTGTCGATGTTCAATTGAAATGACATTGGGTTTTGAACCAGGATGAATTCAACATCCTCCCCATTTACCTGGGCAATTTCACCACGCGCAAATACCGGTGGCAATTCGTTCAGCGTTCGAGCGGACAAGCTAGCATCGAAGCTTTCGCCCAGATACATGCGGGCGGTAGTCAGGGCAGCGACTGAGTCCAACGCATAGTGGACACCACGATTAGGTAACTCAAAATCGACAAACTGACTTTCTAGTCGAACTTGTGTGTGCTTGCCGTTAAGTGAGACCACTTCATTGGCAACGTTTGGCCGATCAATTTCTTTCAAGTACGTTGGCGCGGAACCAAGCCCATGTTCGAAATCGTCAATTATTTTTGGCGAGACCCCAAACCAGGTGACATCGCGAAGGTTAGACCCGCGGTTTAAAAGCAAGAGGTTCTGGTCATCGGCGTTTAGTGCCACTCCCCTAGTCGCCCTCGCTGCAACAAGTGCAAGTTTGTCGCGCACCAAAGCAGGATCCACAAATCGATCCAACTGGTCTTCGAGAACGTTCAAAACAGTAACGAGTGTCGGAGAAATCCGCTGCGTAATCTCGGCAGCGTGCCCTTCATCCATCTCCAGGATTGCGACATTGCCCTCAATGCGACCAAAGAGGTTGGCTCGCTCGATGATCGCTGAATAGAAACCCTGCGCGATATTCGCAGTCGAGGGATTGGTGAAGACCACCTTGCCGTGAGCTCGGGCAATAGCAACAACCATCTTGGTAGTTGTGGATTTACCCGCTGAGCCGGTAATTACGACTAAACCATCACTAAATGAACTGAGGGTTTTAGAAAGTAACCCCGGCGCAATTTTACTGAGAATAAGGCCAGGTAGAGCTGATCCCCCGCCAGGTCTGAACTTACGAATAAGTATTCGAGCTAGGCGCCCGATCAGAATGGCCAGAGAATACTTCAAATTAGTTCTCTAGATAGTCGCGCAGCATCTGTGAACGA
>JACCDK011674834.1_pt1 | contig 21436 bp, 20 predicted proteins | sample 7445871 | NCBI WGS metagenome assembly JACCDK01 (sample SAMN15323436, study PRJNA562643) | freshwater metagenome | isolation source: river surface water | place: USA:Blue River Watershed | collected 2017-08-15
AACCTAGGACTAGGTTCTAGATGGCAAGCACAATTTGGTTTACGTTATATCTTTAACTAAACCTTTGGAAATAAACAAAAAAAGGCTTCGAGAAATCGAAGCCTTTTTTTGTTTGCATTTAAAGAGAAGTTATGTGATGCAGCATTTAAAACTCTCCACTTTCAACTCTCCACTTTCAACTCTCCACTTTCAACTCTTCACTTTCAACTTTCAACTTTCAACTTTCAACTCTCCACTACATCTTATTGATCCATTCCTTAATCAATTCCACCCCTTCTTTATGGATTAATTTTCTCCCTAGTTCGGGCATCATAATTCCAGGATCATTGGAATTCATTCGATAATGTAGGATACTTTGTTTTGCTTTTCCTGGTTGAATATCATATAATAAATGACCAGAACCTCTACCCGCGGCAACGGGACTTTTAAAATATCCATAACTTGTTAAATCTTTATTATTCCAACTTAAGTTTAATCCACTGTTTTTGGCTGGTCCAGATGGATTGTGACAATGAGCACAGTTGATGTCTAAGTATGCTTTTGCCCTTTTGTCTAGACTTTCATTTTGGTTTAAATAATTTGCCATTTGCGGGATTTCTTTAAGCTCTTCATTACTTATATCCAATAAACCTTTTTCTTTAAGTTCTGTGACTTGATTTTTAGTTGAGTAATTACTTGAATATAATTTATTTAACTGTCGAGCAGATGGACCGATTGGACTCATTTTTCCATTAACTTCATGGCATCCTTTACATTGATTAATATTTGGTACTTCGTAAGTGAAATCAATTAAATGGTTAGTTTGGTTCTTAAATTTGACTGGAATGGATGCACCTGTTATTTCTAAAATGGCATCCGTTTGTTCTTCATTCCACACATAAGGATATGCCTTCCATCCGGTTGATTCATGAATCAATAACCTTGTTTCAATTATTTTTCTACCAAGTTCAGGATTAGTTTCATTTATTGGGTAGTAAAAATTTTTAATCAGAATACTGCCTTCTGGGAAATCTAAAACGCTTTCATCATTGTAAGGTATTTTTTTTCCCTTAGGAATGACCATGAATCTTATTTTACTTGCATAATCTGAAAATAATGTACTATTTAAATCATAAGGTATAACACCTTCATTTGGGACTAAATGTTTAATTTCCCCTTTGAAAAATTGATAATCAGATAACTTTTCAGGTATCGATTGCTTTGAATTGCTAAATAGATAGAAGATAAGGGAAGATAAAATGAATCCCCAAATTTTTTTGTTCACTTTTTTTAATGTAATATTTTTTCATTAACGTAATCACAATCGTATTTGCTGATATCCCGGCTTCTGTTTTTGAAATTATGCTCTGCATCCAAATTCATAAAGCTTTGATTGGTATTATTACGTATACATATTTTAAATTCTGGATAAAATAATCCCTCTTTGTTTAGCTTTTTGGTATCTAAAATACCATCATAAACAATCATAGGTGGATTTTTACCTACTTTTAAAGCTAATCGGTACATTTTACCAAATTTGCCTTTGATAGGTACTCTTGAAGGCTTTCTTTCAAAATAATTGTCGTGTATGTAAATTCCAGCAGGATAAGGGTCATAGTCTTTATCCTTTATTTGAATCTCGGTCATGTAATAACTTATGATTCCCGCACCAATTGTTAGATGATTGATTATTTTATTGTTAAAAATTTCCACATCATTGGTTGCCAAAACTAAAACACCGGTACCTTGAGGTACATTCCCCACAATATTTCCTTTTGGTGCAAAATTGGGTAAATTATTTTCTTGAATGAGGTTGTCGTGAACTAATACATGACCACCTTTTTTTTGAACTAAATCAGGTAAGTCGAAAACCAATATACCTCCAGTGTTTCCAATAGCCTGATTATTAAAAACTTCAGCATATAAAGAATTTTCAATTTCAATACCAGCTACATTTTGTGTTGCGAAACAATTTTTTACTTTAATGTTTCTTGATTGCCCCACATAAATTCCCGCATCCGAGGCACCAATGGCAATACAACTATCAATAACTACATTTTCACACATTACTGGGTAGAAAGCATAACTTCCATTGCTGGCTTTAGGACCATTTGTCCATTCAGCTTTCACTTGCTTAATGGTAATTCCTTTAACCTCCATGGTTTTTATTAAATCACCTTTTGCATTTTGGACAGTGAGGTTTTCTAATGATATATTTTCACAATTTGTAATTTTAATTCCCTCTGCCCCTGAGGATTGATTTGCCCAATTAAGAATTGTTTTGTCGATTCCTTTACCTCTAATAATAATATTTTTTTTTCCTTCTAATGAAAGTGTCTTACCTAATTGAAACGAGCCTTCCTCTATTTCAATGATGGATTGATCATTTGCTAGTATAAACTTCTTTTGGATAATTTTTTCAAATTTAACCTGTGAATGCACATTGTAAAATATGTGTAATAAGGTGATTAATATTAGACTTTTATTCTTGATTTTCATTAAAATAGGCTGATTGCTCTTTCGAATCTATTTAAAAAAAAGATTTTTTCATAAAATATCTTTAAAAATATAAAGAACTTGATAAAGTTTTCCTGAACAAATTTTTGCTTTAAAAATTGTTTACATTTGGGAAAACCAAACCACTAAAATGATGGAAAATTATATTCAACAAATAATTGCTGATTTAAATGCGGCCTGTCGAATGGGTCAGCAATTAAATAAAAAGTCTTTTTCTTCTTTGGAAGAGTCAATCGATGAAATTGAGTCTTATTTTGGAATTCCCAATAGCCAATTTATTTATGAGGTAATCGGATTATCAAAAGAATGGTTTCCCGCCTATGATCAATTAACAATTCAGCAAATGTACAAGGTTAATCAAGCATTTGAGAAATGTTTACAATCTTGGAATATCATTGTTGATTTACCAAAATCATTTCCAGTTGAACGTAAATACCAATTACTTATTTCAAGTGTAAATAGAAAAGTGGCAATTATGCGCTTTGGATATTACCACTTGGAGTTTTGTGATCAATTAATAGATGATTGTCCATTAGGTCCATCCCACTGCTCTTGTCAACATTTTTACAATGACTTAAATCATCATATTAATGACTGGGAGGATGAAGAGGAATGGACCTAAATAGCTTAATTTTGAGGTCTTTGCCCAAATCCTCCTCCTTGTCGCATTCGAGCTTGCATTTCTTGGTATTTTTGTAATTGCTCTTCTGTTAAAATTCCTTTTAAACTTTCAAGCATTGCTTGTCCATTTTTGGTCATTGCCTCTCTCATTTGTTCCATTCCCATACCGCTTTGACGCATTTCCATCATTTTTTCAACATTTGCTGTTAATAATGGCCAAATTTTGTTGGATTGTTCTTTTGTCAGTTTTAGCTCTGATTCCATCCGGGCAATTTGACGTTGAGCCATGGCCTCAGGACTAAAGTCTTGTGCTTGACTTGTAAAATTAAACGCTAATAAAGTAGCGACTAAATAGAAGGTTTTTTTTAAGGTTTGCATGTTATATGTTTGGTTTTAGGTTTTAAAATATTGTATCTAAAATTTCATCAAAAACTTCGTTAGGTTCTAATTCGTTTTGCTTGTTATTGGATGAGATAAATAAAGGATAATATTTTTTATCTACAAATGGACTTCCATGAGATCCTTTAATTAGATTTGCATCTAAGGGAATTACATTCATTAAATATCTGAATCCGCTCAGCTTTCTTGCCAATTTATAGGCAGCTTTTAATTTGATGAATGGGTTACTTGGATCCATAAACATTTCTACCGGATCGTATCCTGGCTTTTTATGAATATCTACTAACCGAGCAAAATCTGGCGCTTTGGAATCATCTAGCCAATAGTAATAGGTAAACCAGGATTCATCATTTGCTATCAATACCAAATCTCCTGATCTTTTGTGCTGTAAGTGATAGGCTTCTTGTTCCTTTTTATCTAAAATTAATTTGATTCCCTTTATATCATTTAATTCATCTTTTATTTGAGCAATCTTCTCTTTGTCTTTGATGTAAATATGTGCAATTTGATGGTCAGATGATGAAAATGCTTCTGAGGCCCCTGCATCTAATAACTCAAGTCCGCGCTCCTCTCTGATGGCGATATATCCTTTTTCTCTAAGAAATCGATTGATATGTATTGGTTGATGAACAGGATTGATTCCATATTCCGATAATAAAATAATTTCTGAATTGACAGTTTCAAAATAGGTAACTAATTGCTTAACAACCTGGTCAATTTCATTCAAGTCCTTTTTAATTTTTGAAAAATCATTACCAAATTTTTGTAAACAATAATCCAAGTGAGGAAGATAAATTAAATTTAGTGTAGGGTTATATTTTTTATCCACATAAATCGAGGCATCAGCAATCCATTGAGTAGATTTGATGTTGGCATTAGGCCCCCAAAAATTAAATAATGGAAATGTTCCTAAAGCCTCTTGTAATTCATCTCGCAATGATGCAGGATACGAATAACAATCTGGTGCTTTTACACCGTCCGCATGATATTGTGGTCTTGGGGTAACAGAATAATCGGCATTAGAATACATATTATACCACCAAAACATTTTAGAGCAGGTAAAATTGGGATCTTTTTTTTTGGCAATATCCCATATTTTTTCAGACTCGACTAGATGGTTTGATTGTTTCCAAAATTTTACCTCAGCATCTTGATGATCGTACCAACCATTTCCAACAATACCATGCTCATTGGGAAATTTCCCAGTTAAATAGGTGCTTTGTGAAGTGGTGGTAACTGCAGGTAATACTGGTTTTATTCTTTGTAAATTATGTTTTTCGATATAGGATTGGATAAATGGGGTATATTCTCCAATCACACTTTCGCTTAAACCAACAATATCAATTACAGCCGTTTTTTTCATTTTAATCTAATTGTCTTAAAACCCAATTTATTTCCCTAGCAATTGATTCTTCCATTGGCTTTTGAAATTCTTTGGGTAATACACCCCAAGTATATGTTTCAATTTCCATTTGATCACTAATTCGATGTAATTTTTGATAAGCCAAGCATTTGTTGATTTCATGCTGTGTAGATTCAACTCTTCCAAAACTTTCCAAAAAAATCGGAACATGAAAATGAACTCTAGCCTCTTTATAGGTTGGGTCAATTTCTTCCAACGCAACATCTAAATCTTTAAATGATACCAATTGATTGGAATGTTGAATGGCTCGAACTTGATGTAAATAGATAGGCTCTTGGTAGGGGGTTAAGGCAGCAATCCCTTGTTCAAAATTAGTAGATAAATCAACTTTCAATGCAGAACTTATTTGTATTTTTCCAACTCCAATTCCTTTGGATTTCAATTCATTCAATGCATTTTCAATGTTGTCAAAACTTACCCCATAATGACAAACATCAAAACAAATCTGAATATGTTCTCTAAGAATGGCTTCTAATTTTACATGATTTCCAAGTAAATCTTCCTCATACCATCGAATGAAATCTTGGTGATTTCCCAGTAAACCATCTGGTTCAGGTTCTATGTCTAAATGAATGGATTTCCCTGTTTTAGCTTTTAAATCATGTAAATACAAGGCCAATTCTACAATTTGGTTTGTCGAACGACGAAATGCCTCTGGCATTTCATTTGCTTTCCACCAAAAAGTATAGGATAATGGTGAAGTAGAAATGCCTGCTTTTGATAGATCATTTGGCATTATTTCTACTAAAATATCTGCCAAACGTTTGGTATATTCCAATCGCTCGATGCTTGTCCAATCAGGTTTGTGAACCTCATCCTTTACTTTAGCATGATGAAATCCTCCAAAAGGAAAGCCATTAAGCGTGTAAACAAATAAATCTTCTTTGCTTAGCCAATCTTTCAAAGCCTTTATTTTCTCAGGTTGATTGCATAACTCAATTGAGGCTAAATTTGCAATACGCAATCCAAAACCAAATGATTTTTCCGGACAAACCTGTTTTTTTATTTCTGGTAGGTATTTTTGCAATTCAGTAAAATGTTCATCCCAAATTTCACCAGGATGAATATTGCTACAATAACCTAGAATTCCATAATTTGTAATCATTGTGATAAATCTTTTAGAAGGTCAACCGCTTTTTTCATGAAATCAAAATTGATTTCATGTACTTCTTCTCCTTTTCCAATTGCCTTCAAAACAGTGATGGTTAATTGCCCTCCCAAATGCTCCCTGAACTCATTTAAGCCATTGAATAAATTGATTTTATCATTTTCCTCTAAAGCCGAATGAAAGGTGGCAAAACCTAGATCCTGAAATAAATGTACAACAGATTCTGCCTCATCCAATTTGATATTTCCAATTAAAGAAGAATAAAGGGTGTCGAGACAAATACCAATGGCAACTGCTTCTCCATGTCGGATTTCAAAATTGCTTAAGTATTCTAATTTATGAGCTGCCCAATGTCCAAAATCCAATGGCCTGGCGGAACCTGTTTCAAAAGGATCGCCACTTGCAATATGTTGCATATGTAATTGAGCACATCGGTAGATTTGTTCTACCATTATTTCTTTTTCTGCCTTTAATAATGATTCTGAATGCTTTTGAATCCATAAATAAAAGGATTTATCCTTGATTAGGGAAACCTTTATGGCTTCTGCTAATCCTCCTCTTAAATCTCTAGGCTCAAGGCTATTTAAAAATTGAAAGTCATTGAATACCGCTACTGGAGGAGCAAATGTTCCCAAAAAATTCTTTTTGCCTAAATAATTTACACTGTTTTTTACCCCTACGCCTGAATCATTTTGTGATAATACGGTGGTTGGAATTCTAATCAATTTTACTCCACGATGTGAAATTGCAGCCGCATAGCCAACCATGTCTAAAAAGGCACCCCCTCCAATACAAGCTACAAATGAGTGCCTGTCGATACCATGCTCATTGATGGCTCGGATAACTTCTTCGTAATATCTTGGGTCATTTTTACAATTTTCTCCACCAGGCAATACCAATATTTCAGGCATTAAGTCTGCAAAATTTTCATTTGAAAAATAGGAGACAATTTGAGCAGTTAATTCCGAATGGGATTTGGTAACAAATTCATCAATTACAAAAAAAATCTTTTTTTTATATTCTTTTGATCCATAATTGCTGATGAATTCTTTAAATATAGAATTTCTTTTGCCAAATAAATTTTCGGTAAAATATACCTCATATCTATAGGGCACAGAAAATTCCTGTATAATGGATTGATGTTTCATTCTTACGTTACAGCAAATTGCTTAGCCAAATATCTTGACAACCCAAGTAGGCTAAAGACAAAAATAGCAATAAACCATTGTTCTCCTATACTTGTCCATCCTGCATTCATGATAATAAGCGACAAAACTCCTGATTTTACTGCCTTGCCAATGTTTGATCCTATGGGTTGCTTGTAAGCTTTTAATAAGGGTGGATAAATAAAATAGGCATGAATTAGTACAAATGGAAAGGTGAAAAGAAGTCGACCTTGCAAGAAGGAATAATGGATTTGCCCTATTTGAATCACTAAATAAAGTATGAATGCTACAAGCATAGGCCATTTTTTACTCCCATTGACTTCACCTTTGCTAATAAGTGTGATGGCAGCAATATACAATAAAGGTAAAATGGTTAGGTCTGCATGGTTTACAAATTCAAATTCGTATACACTCATGCCTAATCCTAAATTCAGAGATCGACAAACTCCCATAATGATTGGTCCAAAAATTAGATAATTTTTGGCATATGAATCATAAAGAAGGATGAATAGAACTAAAATACTTGCCAAAATGCCTGAAAATACACTTTGAAAAAATGCAAAAATTATACCTAAGGCAAAGAGAATTATACCACCCCCGATAGCAGAGGACAAGGAAAGTCTTCCAGAAGGTAATGCCCTTTCTGGTCTTTCGATTTTGTCTAAATGTCTATCAAAAACATCATTCATTACCACTCCACCTGCATACAAACACATTGTGCTTAATCCAAGTAAAATAGCTGGAGAAATTTGGTAAGTTTTGAAACCAAAAATAAAACCTACAATCGACATACCCGCTATTACATCACTCAAAGCAGTGATAACATTAGCAGGTCTTGTTAATTCGAGAAATGCACGAATTTTTCCCATTAACGAATAAAAATAGAAGATTTATCAATTCTAGGTGATTGACCACCTCTCAACACGGTATTTCCATTGAATTTTTGAGATTGATCAATACTTAGTCCATTTATAAAATCAGCTTCATTTATTTGTCCACTTTGGGCAAATGCATTTAATGCGTTTTGATAAGTTACTTTTTCAATGTTCTCCATTGAAATACCATTAATCTTCATTAAGGCAGCAGTCTTTGGGATAGCCATAGGGTCAGAGATGCCCCAGTCTGCTGCAGAATTAACCATAATTCTTTCTGAACCATATTGCTTCACAATTTCAACCATACGTTCATTTCCCATTTTGGTAAATGGATAAATGGTAAATGCAGCATAAAAGCCTTGATCTAAAACTGATTTAACGGTTTCTTCATTGTTGTGGTCAATGATTACCATTTGGGGATCAATTTGATGTTCAAGAGCTATTGCCATGCTTCTTTCCGTCCCTTTTTTCTTATCTCGATGTGGCGTATGAACTTGAACGGGTAATTCAAATTCTTTAGCCAATTCCAACTGGGCCCGATAGTATTTTTCTTCCAAAGCTGTTTGGTCATCAAAGCCAATTTCACCTACTCCAACAACTCCTTCTTTTTGTAAGTAAAGAGGTAATATTTCCATTACCTCTTCAGCTAATGCCTCATTGTTGGCTTCTCTTGAATTAAGTCCAATGGTACAATAATGCTTTATACCAAATTGGGATGATCTGAATCGCTCCCAACCTACTAGGCTCGAAAAATAATCTTTAAACGATGCTAGCCCAGTTCTTGGTTGTCCCAACCAAAACGCCGGCTCGATAATTGCTACTATTCCTGCATCCGACAAGGCCTCATAATCGTCAGTTGTACGAGAGGTCATGTGAATATGCGGATCAAAAAATTTCATTCCTGATATATGATCTTTAAAATTGATAGGAGCGTAATCTTGAATGCTTTCTGCACCACTTGCTTCAAAATGAGATGGATTTTTATGATTCTGACACATAGTTTTATTGTCCAGTGTAAATAGGTTCGTTGTTTTCTAATGTATTCCAAGTAAAACTTGCATATTTTTGAATAAGATTCAAATGTTGATTTTTGAGTTCGTTCAGTAACTCATTTTTAGATTCTTGTAAAACCAAACAGGCGGCTAATTGATCTCTTTGGTCTTCAGCAATAATTAACTTACTGATGTCTTTTGTTAGGGTTGGATTGATAAATGGAACGACTAATCTCCATACTTGTGAGGGAACCCTTCTGCCTGCCGCCCAACGCTCATGAGCAAAATCAGACAAGGTGTCGGCTAAGGCTTGGTTTCTTCTTTCATCAAGACCAACAATCAAATGAATGGGTTTATCATTAAAAATACATTTTAAAATCAATTGATTCCAAGCGGCCTCTTCAAAGAAATGAAAAGGGTATGGATTTTGAAAGGCAATTGCATCAAAAATATTTCCAACATTTGATCGGACAGCATCTTTAGCTCTTGGTAATAGGGCTTTAGGATTCAAACTAATCAATAAAAATTGTATGAGAGCTACTGCCTCATTCATTTCAGCCGTATCAAATAAGTCATTAATCCATTTCATATATTCTTCCTCATCTCTCGCATTTTCATGCATTAGCATTAAAAGATAGGCACGGACAATTGCTTCTTTGCTTACTATATCCAAGCTCCATTTAGGATCAAACGTTTTCCATAACGAATTGGAAGAAATAAATTCTTTTTTGATTTTTCGACTTGCTAGAACAAATGCAAGCGCGAGGTCTTTACAGTTGGAACCCTTTATTGAGGATAACCAAGCTAATTCCTTTTCGTTTAATTGATCTTTTAAATAGGTAAATAGGTAGGCAGATTTCATTGAAATTTATTCTAACAACATACACGAAAATAATCAAAAAACGTCAAATTTTTATCATAATTGGCTAAAATGATTTAAATCATTTTTTTCTACCTATTTTGAAATTATTTCATTAAATTCAAGTTTGCATAAACATAGGATTTTAAATCTCTAAACTTGATCATGAAGAATTTTTTACTTATCCTTTTCTTTTTATTTTCTCAATTAATTGTAAATTTTGATTTACAAGCTCAATTTTCTATTCGGGATGTAAAATCGTATGCTTTTCCAAGTGATTTGGTGTGTTCTGCAGATGGAAAACAAATTGCTTTGGCTATGAATGTAGAGGGTGTTCGAAATATTTACGTGGCGGAAGCGCCAAGCTTTAATCTTAAAAAACTTACGAATTTTCAAACAGATAATGGTCAGGAAATCACGTCCATTTCAATTAGTTCAAATGGTAAATGGGTCGTGTTTGTGCTAGGAGGGGAGCATGGCGGAAATTGGGATAACAGTAAACCAGTCAATACTAACTCTTCTCAAGTACCTTTGAAAGTGAGAGTCTGTCAAATTTCATTCGATGGGGGTCCCATTAAATATATTTCAGAGGGAGATTATCCAAAAATTTCTTCAAATGGGGAAATAGTTGCTTTTATCAAAGATGATCAACCGTGGGTTTGTCATTTAGATACCTTAATCAATAATGATTTTTTAGAAATTCCTCGACAATTGGTTCAAACAAGGGGTAAGGTTTCTGATATCCAATGGTCTCCAATTAAAAATCAAATGGCCTTTACAGTTGATAGAGGAAATTATTCGTTTATTGCCTACACCGAAGTTGGTGAAGAATTGGAAACGGAGTTAATCTATTGGGTGTCTCCGGGTTTTTATAATGATTTTAGTCCGAGATGGTCCCCCAATGGAGATGAAATCGCATTTATCAGAACTCCCTCTCAAGGTGGAGAAACAGATTCATTATCCATCCGTAAATCCATTAATTGGTCAATTCAATTAAGTGATTTAAAGCAAAAAGCTTCAAAATTAATTTGGGAATCCCCCAAAAATAATCGCGGAACTTTGCCGCCAACTGATGGTCATGCCAATTTACTATTTCCGAACGCATCCACTATCAATTTTACAAGTTATCAAGATGGCTTTCCTCATTTATATTCCATTTCTTCCAAAGGAGGAAAGGCTATATGTTTAACTCCAGGAAATTTTATGGTTGAGCATATTTCCTTAAGTTTTAATAAACAATTTATAAGTTTTGATGGAAATTTTGGTCCCGATCCCAATGATTTTCATAGAAGACACATTGGTTTGGTATCAGTAGATAAGCCAGATATGAGGGTATTGACTCCTGGTAATGGAAATGAATGGAAGTCAATTTTGCTTGCAAATGAACAATTTGCATATCTGGGTGCTGGTCCACAAAAGGGTCCACAGATATTTGTTAAATCCATAACTGGCCAATCAAATCAATCACTTTCGGCAAATTTATATCCTGCAAAATTTCCAGAGAAGCAGTTGGTCATACCTAAGTCTGTGGAGTTTAAATCATTAGATGGTTTAACTATTTATGGACAAATTTTCGACAATGGTGACGGAAAATCAAATAAACCAGCAGTGGTTTTTGTACATGGTGGACCTTCAAGACAAATGTTGTTGGGTTGGCATTATTCCGATTATTATTCAAATGCTTATGCCCTGAATCAATATTTAGCCCAAATAGGATTTGTAGTCTTATCGGTCAATTATCGATTAGGAATTGGGTATGGATTTGAATTCCAACACCCTTCTAATTTCTTAGTAGCTCCTGAATATTGGGATGTTAAAGCAGCGGGTGAATGGTTGTCAAAGCAATCCAATGTAAATCCAAAGAAAATCGGATTATGGGGTGGGTCTTATGGAGGTTACTTGACTGCAATGGGTCTTGGTAAAGATTCAAAATTATTTGCTGCGGGAGTTGATATACATGGTGTACACGATTGGTTGGTTTATAATGAAAAGCAATTATTTGGAGAGGCAAATAAAAAGGCCCCAGATGCCGATTGGGCTGCTAATTTAATTTCAAAAGGATCTCCTATTTCTTATGTGAATTCATGGACATCCCCCGTACTTTTTATTCACGGGGATGATGATCGAAATGTAGCATTTCAACAATCAATAGATTTAATCAAACGATTAGAAAAGAAAAAAGTGAAAATGGAAACAATGGTCATTGTAGATGATAATCACCATTGGTCTAAACATGAAAATGCCATTTCCGTTCTAGAAGCTACAGCAGAGTTTCTAAAAAATCAATTAATGAAATAGAAATTGAAACGGAATATGTAATTTTGTTAAATGAACGCAGAACGTCCCATTACGGATTGGTTACCTTTGACCAAAAAAGAGGTTGAAAAAAGAGGTTGGGATCAATTAGATGTAATACTTATTTCAGGAGATGCTTATGTCGACCATCCTTCCTTTGGAACGGCCGTTATAGGTCGTATCATGGAGAGTGAAGGTTTAAAGGTTGGAATTGTAGCCCAACCCAATTGGCAAGATGATCTTCGAGATTTCAAAAAATTAGGAACTCCTAAGTATTTTTTTGGTGTAACCGCAGGTTGTATGGATTCCATGGTGAACCATTATACTGCCAATAAACGCCTCAGATCAAATGATTCCTATACACCGGGAGGTGAAGCTGGTTTTAGACCCGATTATGCTACAATAGTGTATACCAATATCTTGAAACAGTTGTTTCCTGAGGTTCCAGTTTTAATCGGTGGAATTGAAGCCTCCTTGCGTCGAGTAACCCATTATGACTACTGGTCGGATCAATTAATGCCTTCTATTTTGCTAGATTCAAAAGCAGACATGTTGGTTTATGGTATGGGAGAGCAGCCTTTGAGAGAATTAATTAGAGGATTAAAAGATGGAAAAGACTTTAATGACTTGCGCGACATTAAACAAATTGCCTATTTGCAAGATGCAAATAGTCCTTTGTCTTCTTGGGAAGATACTGAAACAGTCGAATTGGCAAGTCATGAGGATTGTTTGTCAGATAAAATTAAATACGCAGCTAATTTTAAAATTGTAGAGGTAGAGTCAAATAAATGGCAAGCAAATCGAATATTGCAAAAAGTAGGTAATCAACTTTTAGTTATAAATCCTCCTTTTAAAACCATGGATGAGCAGGAAATGGATAAATCATTTGATTTACCCTATACGAGACTTCCTCATCCTAAATATAAAAAAAGAGGACCCATTCCTGCTTTTGAAATGATAAAATTCTCTGTAAACATGCATCGTGGTTGTTTTGGAGGATGTAGTTTTTGTACAATTTCTGCGCATCAAGGTAAATTCATTGCATCTAGAAGTGAAAAATCAATTTTGAAAGAAGTTGAATTTATTACACAGCAAGACGATTTTAAAGGTTATATATCAGATTTAGGCGGTCCATCTGCCAATATGTACAAGATGAAAGGAAAGGACGAAGAAATTTGCGCAAGATGTGTAAGTCCTAGTTGTATACATCCTGTGATTTGTTCTAATTTAGATACCTCTCATAAGCCTTTAACTGCTTTATACCAAAAAGTAGACGCTCATCCAAAAATTAAGAAAGCATTTGTTGGCTCGGGGGTTCGATATGATTTATTGGTCGATGATTTTAATAAAAATAACCAAGATGGTAATCATGATGAATACATGGAACAATTAATTACGCGACATGTTTCTGGTCGTTTGAAAGTTGCTCCCGAACATACTTCTGATAATACCCTTCGAATCATGAGAAAACCTTCCTTTAAATATTTCAAAAAATTTAAAGAGAAGTATGATCAAATTTCTGAAAAACATCATTTAAAACAACCATTAATTCCTTATTTCATTTCTTCTCATCCTGGATGTGAAGAGGAGGATATGGCAAATTTGGCAGCAGAAACCAAAGATTTAGGCTTTCATCTGGAACAGGTTCAGGATTTCACACCAACTCCAATGACAGTGGCAGAGGTAATCTATTATTCTGGAGTTCATCCCTATACCTTACAACCTGTTAAAACAGCAAAAACCAGAGAGGAAAAACAAAATCAAAATAAATATTTCTTTTGGTATAAATCGGAATTTAAAGATTGGATTCGAAACAGATTGACGAAATTGGGTCGTCCTGATTTAGCACAAAGACTTTTGGGGTATAACAAACAAAATAATCAAACATATAAAAAATGGAAGTAAGAGATAGTAATGGAAATTTATTGAATGAAGGGGATAGTGTAGTAGTTATCAAAGATTTAAAAGTGCGTGGGTCATCAGGAATCATAAAGAGGGGTACAGTTGTAAAAAATATTCGTTTAACAGATGATGAGGAAGAGATTGAAGGGAAAGTAGATAAATCGGTCATGGTTTTAAAAACCTGTTTTTTAAAGAAGTCTTAATTTTATTCCAATTCTTCAGATTTATCGTGCGGAATATCTAACTTTTTACTCGCATTGATTCCCATTTTTCTAAGATTTTCTACTTTCGAAATCAGGTTTCCTCTTCCTGTATTCAATTTTAAAAAGGCCTTTTGATGCGCATCTTCTGCTTTTTGAAGATGCTTCCCCAATTCTTGTAAATCATTTATAAATCCCACAAATTTATCGTATAAATCACCTGCTTTTTCAGCAATATCTATTGCATTTTTTGTTTGATTTTCAATCTTCCAAACAGAGGCAATGGTTCTAAGGGTTGCCAAAAGGGTAGATGGGGATACTAATACTATTTTGCGGTCCCAAGCATAATTGAATAAAGAATTATCTTCACTGATTGTCAGGGCAAAACCTGATTCAATCGGGATGAATAAAAGAATAAAATCAGGGCTATTTAGTCCAAAACCTGTATGATAGTCTTTTTGTGATAAGTTCTTGATATGTGTTTTTAATGAGTCTAAATGATTTTTCAAATGAAATTCTTTTTCTAAACTTCCTTCCTCTGCACTGCAATATGCCTCATATGCCTTTAATGAAACTTTACTGTCGATGATGATATTCTTATTTTCAGGAAGGAATATCACTGCATCAGGCTTTATGGTTTCTTGCTGTTGATTTTTTGTTACAAATTGGGTTTTATACTCCCTGTCTTTAACCAATCCCGAACTCTCTAAAACGCGTTCTAAAATGATTTCTCCCCAATTTCCTTGAAATTTATTAGACCCTTTGAGGGCATTTGTTAAATCTTCTGTTTTTTGTGTAACGGTTTGGTTGAGATCCGTTAAATGTTTGATTTGATGCATCAGTTGCAAACTTTGTTTAACTGTTTCTGTTTGGTTTTCCTCCACTTTTTTTTCAAAATCTTTTAGCTTCTCTTTCAATGGTTTTAAGACCTCCTCTAAACGTTTTTCTTGTTGTTCATGCAATAATTGACCTTGTTTTAAAACTGATTCATTTGAAACTTCTCCTAAAATTTCTTTTAGCTTATTTTCGTTTGCTTTTTGTTCTTCGTATTTCAATTTAATTTCTGATAATTGACCTTTCAAATAGGAGTTTTCCACGAGGAGTTCTTTTATTTCTGAACCTAAATTTGAATTTTGTTTAAAGAAATAGATCGAAACCGAGAATAAAAAAATGGATAATAATATCAGAATGATTTCCATAGGTATAAAAATTTTATATCTAATATCGAAAGATTCTATGAATATGGAATGACAAAAAATAAAAAAGAATGACAAAAAAAAGCCAGTCAAAGACCGGCTCATTTTTAAAATACCTAACCACTAATAATCTTTAATATTTTTTAGCAATTAAATTGCTCTTTTTTCCTGATGTAAATTTAACACTTATTTTATAATAATAATCAAGTCAACAATATTTTTCTATTAATTTTAAACAAAAAATACTATTTTACTTTTTTTGTAAAGATTACTCAATTTTATCTCATGAAATACCTTCGCCGACTCTTTTACCTATTATTTTTAACTTCTTTACACCTTGCTTGTTCCTCTGGAAATGAATCAGATAAACCTCAAGAAGGAGAAGAAATTTCAGTTGAAATCAAAAGACAAATCGAAGCATGGGATCAATTGTCACCAATTGCTCAAAAAATAATAGGGACACATGAAGGTATTGTTAGAGGAAAGGTTTGGGGCCAGGACATGGAGTCCATAAACGAACCTCTAGAAAAGTCTGAAAATCAACCTTCAAATGGAGTTTCATTTACTCAATATTTAGATAATACAGATTTAAATTTTGTTGATATTTCATACTTAGGTGAAAACGGTAAATTAAGTGACATTATTTTTGATATTTTTTTAGAAGATTCCAATGAGGTGGGTAAGCTAAAACAAGAGTTAAGAGGGTTTTTGAAAGTTAAGTTTGGGGAACCTCGTATTTCAAACAATAAAGAAACATGGAAATATGAAAAATCCCGAATCATTTTGGAGGATGTTAGCACCTCAAAAGATCCGGGATTGCAAATGGTTTTTAGAAATAATCCTTGATTATTAGGCTTTCCAAATCCAGTTTCTAGTATCTTCCTTAATTCCTAATCTGATTTCGTTGATTTCTTTAAATACACGATTGGAAAAATCTTCCTCTTTGCGTGTGGGTAATTCGAATTCTTTTCCGTTTAACCCGATACTTTGGATAGGCGCTATAACAGCTGCCGTACCAGCACCAAAGGCTTCAGTCACTTTGCCAGATTCAATGCCATTAACCAACTCTTCAATAGACAAAGGTCGTTCTTGAACATCAATTCCCCAATCTTTTGCAATTTGTAAAACACTTTTACGAGTTACACCATCTAAAATTGTATCACCAGTGGGTGCGGTTACTAAAGACCGATCAATAATAAACATCAAATTCATAGTACCTGCCTCTTCAACGAATTGGTGAGTTGCAGCATCAGTCCAAATAATTTGGTCATACCCTTCTTTATTGGCAAGCATAGTTGGGTACAAAGACCCACCGTAATTCCCGGCATTTTTAGCAAAACCAACACCTCCTTTGGCAGCACGAATATAATTCGTTTCAATTTTCACACGTAATGGCTTTGCATAGTAAGATCCAACGGGACAATTGAAAATGATAAATTTATAAGTATTCGATGGTGTTACTCCCACGTATTCATCTGTAGCAAACATAAAAGGACGAATATATAGAGAGCAACCTTCTTGTGAGGGTACCCACGCTTGATCTAATTCAAGTAGTTTTTTAAGTCCACCTAAAAATAATTCTTCTGGTACCTCTGGCATGCACATGCGGGCAGCAGATTTATTGAATCTTTTCCAGTTTTCTTGTGGTCTAAAGACTAGTATTTCTCCATTTTTGGAACGATAAGCTTTCATTCCTTCAAAAATGGCTTGACCATAATGTAAAGACATCATGGCTGGCTGAAAAGATAAGGGTCCGTAGGCTTGTATGGAAGCGGTTTTCCACTCACCATCTGCATATTCTGCAACAAGCATATGGTCAGCAAAGCTTCTTCCAAAAGCTAAATTATTAAAATCTACTTCGGCTATTCTCGATTTCTCGATTGTATGAATGGTAATTTGCATAAGTTTTAATTTCTATTTGCCAGATTTCCACGTAATTTCAGGAATGGAAAATTCCTGATGTAAATATCGGCTCAACATAAAAAGGTAATCAGATAATCTATTTAAAAATGCAATTGCGATTTGGTAATTTTCTTTATTTTCGGATAATACCCAATGAATTAAAGTACGTTCTGCCCTTCGGCAAACTGCTCTTGCAATTTGTACCTGTGCAATCGTTTCATTCCCACCAGGAAGTATGAAATTTGTTAAAGGGCTAATTTGGCCATCTATTTCATCTATCATTTCTTCAATCAAAACAATGTCATGCAAGGAAAGCAACTTCATGTTTCCAAGAATTTCGGGTGAATCTGTTGAAATATGAGCACCTAAGGTAAATAAGGTACTTTGAAGTTCTTGAAGCTTACTGGCTTTATCTGCAGGTATTTTAGAAATGACAAGTCCGATGTAGCAGTTTAATTCATCTATCTCACCAAGTGCTTGGATTCTGCTTTCAGATTTAGAAACACCTTGTCCATCGGCCAACGTCGTAAATCCTTTGTCTCCATTTTTGGTGTAAATTTTCATGAAATTTAGCTGCTATTATTACAAATCTAAAATTTTACGAGCTAAATAACAAATTCAATTTTTTGAAAATCATTAGTTCAATTGGCTATTGTGTTTTAATTTTGCACACATTCAAAAAATATATGTCAATAGATCATTTTGTTTCGAGGTTTTGGCGAGTGGTTTCGATTATCGCTTTTGGTCTAACTTTATTGTTTACATACAGAGGATTGCCAGATCCAACGGCTGTGCATTTTGGTGAGTCGGGTAGAGGAGATGGATTTTTACCAAAGGAAGAAATTTTTTATTTAATGGCCGGAATTGTAACATTTTTGAATGTTTTGGTTTTGTTATTGATTAAAAATTTAGAGAAAATACCTTCCTTATTGAAAGTGAAATTATTTTCAATATTTAAGTCCAAAGGAGAAGTTGTCCTTCGTTCAACTTTATTGAATTGGTTTCATTTTTTACCAGCAGCGTTAAATACGTATTTAATTTTCGTTTTAAGAGCATTATTGCTGTTGAATGATGAGCGTACTTATTCACAGGATTTTTCTTATTTGTTGTGGTTGGCATATATCCTTTTATGTTTTTGGGTATTATATTTTCCAATTAGATTATTCCTTAGCAAAGATTTTCAATCAGAATGAGTGTTGTACGCATGCCTGAAGTTTTCATTCAGGATTACGATTATGAATTGCCGACAGATTTAATTGCCGTTTTTCCTAAAGAAAAGCGAGATGAGTCAAAATTATTGGTATTTAAAAAAGGAGAAATAAATCATCACCAATTTTCTGATTTGCCAGAAATACTTCCAGTAAATACTTGTTTGGTATTTAATAACACCAAAGTCATTCCTGCTCGAATTTTGATAGAAAAATCCACTGGGGCAAGTATTGAGTTGTTTTTATTAAGGCCAAATTTAAGTCAGAACTTCACTGATGTTTTAAAGTCTACAGAACAAATGTTGGTTTGGGAGGCACTAGTTGGTAATAAAAAACGTTGGAAATCAAATGATGTCTTAACTAAACAAATTGAAATCCATCAACAGCAAATTAAAGTTCATTTTGCCTGGCATAATCGGGAGGAAAATTTAGTAAAAATCTCGTGGGATCAAGAGGTCTCAATGGTTGAATTGCTTGATTATTTGGGAAAAACTCCCCTGCCTCCTTACATGGAAAGAGAGGCGAATGAATTGGATGAAATTAGATACCAAACGGTTTTTTCGAAGGAAGTAGGGGCTGTTGCAGCTCCCACAGCTTCTTTACATTTTACTGAAAAAACATTTGCTGATTTGAAATCAAAAAAAATGCTGAGTTTATTTCTTACTTTACATGTGGGTGCAGGAACGTTTTTACCGGTAAAGGAAGAGAATGTTTCCAATCATCCCATGCACAAGGAACAGGTGGTTATTTCAAAAGAACTTATTGAACATTTAATACAGCATGAAGGCAAATTTATTCCAGTGGGTACCACCGTTTTGCGTGCATTAGAAAGTTTATATTGGTCTGGAATCTATTTATTGGAAAATCCAAAATGGAATGCTGATTTTTTGCTTATACCCAAGGAGTATCCTTATATTGATCGGCATTTGCCTTCAAACAAAACAGCCTTATCGGCTGTTTTGAATTATTTGAAAACAAAAGGTAAAGAAAATTGGGTGTTTGAAACTGAAATTTTAATCATGCCCGGATATACATTTCGATTCTGCGATGCCCTTGTGACTAATTTTCATCAGCCAAAATCAACGCTAATGGTTTTGATTTCCGCCTTAGTAGGAGACTCTTGGAAACGAATTTATCAAACGGCAAAGGAAAAGGAGTATCGTTTTTTAAGTTATGGAGATTCCTCCCTACTATTTAATCATAATGTGTAAGATTTTCCTTAATTTTGTGGCCGCTTTATTTTAAAAAGAAACAAATGTCTTTAAATTTTATAGAAGAATTACGTTGGAGAGGAATGTTGCATGATATGATTCCTGGCTTAGAGGAGCATCTGCAAAAGGAAATGACGACAGCTTATATTGGATTTGATCCGACGGCACCTAGTCTGCACATAGGAAATTTAGCTGCCATTATGTTGTTAAAGCATTTGCAATTGTCTGGCCATAAGCCAATAGCATTAGTTGGTGGGGCAACTGGGATGATTGGTGACCCATCCGGGAAGTCTGCAGAGCGAGATTTTTTATCTGAAGAAACCTTGAGGGAAAATCAGATTGGAATAAAAGCACAATTGGAAAAATTTTTGGATTTCAATTGTGGTGAAAATTCTGCTGAGGTAGTCAATAATTATGATTGGTTTAAAGACTTTTCTTTTCTAGGATTTTTAAGAGAGGCCGGAAAGTTTTTGACCGTCAATTACATGATGTCGAAGGATTCTGTTCAGAAACGATTAGAGACGGGTTTATCATTTACTGAATTTTCTTATCAATTGTTGCAAGGATATGATTTTTACCATTTGTACAAAACAAAGAATGTGCGTTTGCAAATGGGAGGGTCCGACCAGTGGGGAAACATCACCACAGGTACAGAAATCATTAGAAGAAAATCTGAAGGAGAAAATGAAGAAAGAGCATTTGCTTTGACTACACCATTGGTAACCAAGTCAGACGGAACGAAATTTGGTAAGTCGGAAAGTGGCAATGTATGGTTAGATGCTTCGAGAACGAGTCCTTATGACTTTTATCAATTTTGGTTAAATGCTGCTGATGCAGATTGTCCGCGTCTGATTAGAGTATTTACTCTTTTCTCCAAAGAGCTTATTGAGCAAATGGAAAAAGAGCACGCAGAGGCTCCTCATTTGCGAATATTACAAAAAGCGATTGCTGAAGAAGTAACAAGTAGAGTACATGGATCCAAACTTACTTCCTTAGTGATGGAGGCAAGTAGTCTTTTGTTTTCAAAAGATGCGGTAGATTTACTTGCTAATGCATCCGATGAATTGTTAGCTCAATTGCCTGTTTTGGAACTTACGACAAAGGATGTAGGTGAGTGTAATAATTTGACAGATTTATTATCAGTAGGTACAAAAAATATAATTTTTTCTTCAAAAGGGGACGCGAGAAAAGCGATCCAAGGAAATGCGGTAAGTTTAAACAAGATGAAGTTTACGGATCCTCAAATCGACTGGAAATCAATTGATAAGATTCGGGGTCAATATTTGTTAGTTGGAAATGGTAAGCAAAAAAACTATTTATTGAAGTTTGAAGCTTGAAAAAAAATAAAATTTTCTTATCCATAAATTTGGACAAAAGAAATAAACCTTGCATCTTTGCAATCCCAATCGCTGAGCACACGAGTTCAGCACAATCAAAAGAAGGATTTTAATCCAATTTTGAAACGTTCTTTGAAGTGTTGATAGAAGTAGACGATTTATTACGTTGAATATAAGAGAGGCGTAATAGATTTAATTAGTAGCATTCTAAAGTATTGGATAGACAATTCTTATTGAAATAAGATA
>JACCDK010392973.1_pt1 | contig 21430 bp, 19 predicted proteins | sample 7445871 | NCBI WGS metagenome assembly JACCDK01 (sample SAMN15323436, study PRJNA562643) | freshwater metagenome | isolation source: river surface water | place: USA:Blue River Watershed | collected 2017-08-15
AATTCAATCTCAGCTGCCTTAGCATTGTACTTAGCCTCAATTAATCGGGTTTCTGCAGCAACTGCATTTCTCTGTACTTCACGTAACTCATATGATGTGGCAAAGCCTACTTTATAACGATCGAAAGCAATATCTATATTTTGTTTAGCTATCAAATAATTTTCGTTTTCTAATTTTATTAAATTTAAAGCGTTTTCATAGGTAAAATAAGTTCTCTCTAATGCTGATACTAAATTGTTTTTCAAATCACTTAATTGCATTTCTGCAATTTCAGAATTGATTTTTGCATTTTGTATTTTACGCTTTTGGTTGTAGCCATCAAAAATATTTATAGTTGCGCGAATACCATAATTAAATACATTACTTGTTCCTTTTTCAACTCCAAAACCAGCACCATTCACTACTCTAGTGGTATTGTAACCTGCTAATAAATCAATTTGCGGATGCGTTTGACTTTTTAGGTTTTCAATATCATTTTGTGCGATCGTTTTATTGATAAGAGAAGAAATGATTTGTGGATTTTGTGTTAATGCTTGACTTTTTAATTCTTCCAATTGCAATTTAGGCATCAAGTCAATATTTGGTAAAATTGAAATACTAGTATGTAAATCTCTAACCAATAAATTATTAAAACCAATATGGGTATTCTTTAAGGCCTGTTCTTGTGCTAATAAAGCAGCTTTATCCTCATTGTAATCCACTTGAGCTGAATAAAAATCAACTTTTGAACCTTGTCCAACTTCAAAACGATCTTTAGATAGTTTTAATCGATCTTCCGATATTTCTAACCCTTTTTTGAAATTATTAAAACGTAAATTTTGACGAATAATTTCATAATATCCTGTACTAATTTGGGCAATTAAGTTTTCAATAGTGCCTTCTGTTTGTTGAGAACCTAGTTTTTGTAATTCCTTTAATCGATTTCTAAGAACAAACATTCCCTTTCCATCATATAAGGTCCATGCCATTGCCACTCCCGCTGCACCGTTGTTTGATTCAACTCCTGATTGTACCAAAGGAGCTCTTAATCCACCAAAAAACGATTGATCAATTCCTGAAATCGTGTAGTTCTTGTTGGCCGTACCCGTGATAGTGGGTAAAAAACCTGCATTCCCTAAGGAATTATCATTCGCTGCTTGTTCTTCTTTCTTCTTGGCTATTTTTATCGAATACTGATTTTGAAGACCAATTTGAATGGCTTCTTCTAGGCTTAATGTTTGGGCTTCTGCTAAATTTCCATAAAAAATAGTAATAAGTAAGATAAAGCCTATGCGAACGCTTGAAATTTTCATAAATTAGGTTTAGGAAAAATACTATTTACAAACTTAACTAAAGTTTGGGAAATAAAGTTTATTTTACCCTATAAATGCCTATAAGAAATCCATGTCTAAACTATTTATCAAAAATCTGATAATTTATCCAATTAAATCACTTGGACCTATTTTTAAGAGTTCATGTGAGGTTGGTCCAAGAGGCCTCCTTGGTGACAGAGAAATGATGTTGGTCGATTCAACAGGAAAGTTTATTACTCAGAGAACTAAAGTCGATTTAGTTCGTTTTGCTTTAGAAGAATTTCAGTCGACATACAAAATTATTGATCGTTGGAGTTCAAGTAAGAAAGTAATTGATCCCGATGGATTTACAGATACGATAGAACAAGTTGAAATTTGGGATGATTTGGTTGATCATGTTTTATGCAACCCTGAAATGAGTGAATGGTTTTCAACTATTTTAAAAGAAAAAGTACGATTAGTAAAAATGAAAACGTTAGAAGATCGACTAATTTCTCTAAAACATCAAACCGATTATTCACAAAGCACTTCATTTGCCGATTCATTACCATTATTGGTTTGTTCTACTTCTTCTTTAGCATTTGTTGCAAATGATTATGGTGATTTTAATTTCCTTCGATTTCGACCAAATATTGTCATTCACAATGAATTTCCATTTGAAGAAGACCATTGGAATTTGATTACTCAAAATGAAGTTGTGATTTCGGCAAAGAAAAAATGTGCCCGTTGTAACTTAATTACAGTTAATCCTAATACTGGAGTGATAGATAAAACCTTTTTAGGGAAACTGAGTAAGTATCGTACTGTTGATAATAAGGTGAATTTTGGCGTTCAATTTGTTCCTGAAAATGGAGGTATTTTAGAGATTGATAAGGAAATACAAGTATTAACTTGAGATGCGAATTCTACGATTAGTACATTATTTATCCTTAGATGTATGTTTAGGTGCATTGGCCTACCAATCCTTTTTTTATCATTTTCGATTCAGACATCAAATACCTTTTTCCTATCAATTTATCCTTTTTTGTTGCGTTTGGTTTGTTTATCTGTTGGATCGCATCATTGATTTGAGGCTTGATTTGATAAAGGATAATCGGCATCAATTTATCTTTAAACACCGAAAAAGTCTTTTCTATTTGTTTGTTGTATTAGGTGTTTTTGTAATTTATTTGTTGCCTAAAATGCCCTTGATTTTTCTGTTTCAAGGTTGCATTTTGTTTTTTTTAGTTATTCTATATTGGTTTTTTTGGAGTCAAAAATGGTTTAATCGATGGTTTACAAAGGAAATGGTTACGGCAATTATTTATACTTTTGGGATTGTTTTTCCAGTCGACCTCAATCAAACGCTTGCCTTTTATAGTTTAGTTTTACTATTCTTTTTATTGGTATTTTATCATATTAAATTGTTTTTACATTTTTCCGGAAAAAAGTGTTTCACATTTTTATGGATGGTTGAACTTCTGATTATATTAATCATCCTTTTTACCTATATTTTAGGGTTAATTAACCTTATTAATCTAATACCAATATTGATCACGTTGGGAGTTCAATTGATAATTCATTACTTTTATTCAACCATTCGAATGCGTTTAATTGCCGAAATGGCCTATTGGAGTCCAATTTTATTGATGATCTATGAGTTATTTTGAGAATAAAGATCCTTACGCAGCCCTTCGTTTACCTGAATTTCGTGCCTTTATTGTAGGAAATTCTGTTTTCACGATGGCATTATTGATGCAAGAGGTCGTACTTTCTTATGAAATTTATAAAATTACTCATAATCCGTTGGCACTTGGTCTAATTGGCCTTGCGGAGGTAGTTCCATATATTTGTTTGGCATTATTTGGCGGTCATTTTGCCGATACTCGGGATAAAAAACGAATACTTCAAATTAGTTTGAGTTTTATCATCTTAGGTTCATTTATTTTGTTGTATGCAGCAATGAATCTTGGAGGGGCAAATCACAATTTTCAAATTTATATCATCTATTTTGTAATATTTTTGATTGGTTTGTCGAAAGGTTTTTTTTCCCCAGCAGCCTCTTCTCTTAATCCGTTTTTGGTACCCAAAGAAATTTTTGCCAATGCAGCAACTTGGAATAGTTCATTTTGGCAAGTGGGTGCAATTATGGGTCCGGGTATGGCAGGTTTTATTTATGCCTTAGTGGGATTACAAGGTTCATTATGGTTTGTTATAGGATTGCTTTTAATTGTTTTTGCCTGCATTTCTTTTATCAAAAAGAAACCTGTACCCCCTAAAAAAATTCAACATGAGAATTTATGGGAAAGTTTAAAGGAAGGAATATCTTTTGTGTTTCGAACTAAAATCATCTTGTATGCGATTTCTTTAGATTTGCTCTCCGTTTTATTTGGAGGAGTGGTGGCAATTTTACCCATTTTTGCAGAGGATATTTTAAAAGTAGGGGCGGAAGGTTTGGGTATTCTGCGTGCTGCACCTTCCGTAGGCGCAGTTGCTACAATGGCCATCATGCTCTATTTTCCACCTTTGAAACATGCTTGGCGAAATTTAATATTGGCAATCTTTGGATTTGGAATTGCTACGTTGATATTCGGTCTATCAACTAATTTTATGATTTCAGTTATTGCCTTGTTTTTTACAGGTGCATTTGATTCGGTTTCAGTAGTAATTCGACAAACTATTTTACGTTTTTACACGCCTGATGAAATGCGTGGTAGAGTTTCATCTGTGAATGGCATATTCGTTAGTTCTTCTAATGAATTAGGAGCATTTGAATCCGGACTCGCAGCTAAATTGTTGGGAACAGTTCCTTCGGTAATTGCTGGAGCTATTACTACTATTTCTTTAGTTAGCTTAGTAGCAATTAGTTCGAAAGAACTATTTAAATTAAATGTAGAGCGTAAAGTTGAAGAAAATTAATTTGCGGCTTTCCAATTGGAAAAATATTGGATCAATTGCTCAAATTGTTTTTTGTGTTCTACGATTTCAGAAAGAGTTTCTATTTTAGAAGCATTTATTCCTAAAAATGCTGGAAATATCTCAAAATCATAAGTGTTTGAAATCACTTCTCCTTCTTTTTTACCTGGCTTTTGCGTGGTGATCTGAACGTCTAATTGTTGTGGATCATGTTTAGATTTATTCCAAGTTTGTATGTTTGATATTTCACTTGTTGATATTTCATTTATTTCTAAAATGTCATTTCCTCTCGTGTGAAAATTTTTAATACCTTGGTCTGTAACAACTAAAAAACTAATACGTTCATTTCCTGATTTTCTGGCAAAAAAGTCACCAATTGACTGAAAGATACTTCTTGGATGTAATTTTGTAATGCCAAATCCTATAACTGAACCAGAAAGGTTTGAATTTAAAATGGATAGGGAAGGAATGCTTGCCATCATATGAAATTTATAATCTTATTTTTGGTTTTGGTAATTCAAAGTTTTTTGCAAATTGCATGAGCCATTCATGTAAAACTAAAAAACCACTTTGGTTTAAAGTGTAAATGATAAATTGGCCTTTTTTTTCTGCATGAATCATTTGTGCTTGTTTTAACAAATCCAAATGATGAGAAATGCTTGGTTTTGACATATCAAATTGCTTTGCAATTTGACCTGCATTTTTGGGACCTTCACATAGAAAAACTAATATTTCTCTTCGTGTCGGATCATTAATGCCTTTGTAGATTAATTCCATATCATTTAAATAATTAAGTAAATATCTAAATAATTTATTGAATTACAAATATGCTTTATCAGTTTTTTGATAGGCTTCGATAAGTTTTTGTTCGCCTTCTTTTCCAGGATAAAAATTTCCATGTTCCATACCTAATACTCCTTGGTAATTTTTCTTGCGTAAAAAGTCAAATATTTTGCCATAATTGATTTCACCAGTGCCAGGTTCTTTTCTTCCTGGATTGTCGCCAATTTGAACATATGCGATTTCTTCCCAGCACCATTCCATCATTTTTATTAGGTTTCCATCATTTCTTTGCATATGATAGATATCAAATAATGTTTTACAAGCCGAACTGCCAACTGCTTTACAAATAGCAAATGATTGATCTGCATGACGGAGAAATAAATCTGGATTATCACTTAAGGGTTCCAAAACCATTGCTAGATGGTTGGGTTCAAAAATTTCTGCTGCTTTTTTTAAATTATCTATCACATGGCCGGTTTGAATTCCTATAGGTAATTCTCTTGTGTAATTACCTGGTACAACTGTCATCCATTTTGCATTAACTCTTTTGGCAGTTTCAACGGCTTGTTTACATGATTTTAAGAATAAATCTGTCCATTCTTTTTTGCCTGTTGTCATGTGAGATTTGTCAAAAAATCCATCAAACTTGACAACAAATACTCCCATTTCCATTCCTAACTTACCCAGTGTTTCTCCAATTTTTTGTTGCATTTCAATGGGTCTTTCCATCATTTCATTATCCTCCAAGGCTCGAAATCCCATTTCATGCATGAAATGAAGTTGATCAATTAAGTTTTCTCCTGCATGATTTTTAAACATCCCGAAATGAGGTGCATATTTTAGGCTAAAACCTGTATTAGCTTTGTTTGTAAACTCATTCGCTGCCGCTGAAAAACTCGGGATGCTAATGGCTGTCCCAAGCATTTTTGAAAAATCTCTTCTGTTCATCTTATTTCTTTTTTAAGGTCAGTAAGTATTCAGTTAAATCTACTAACTCTTGTGTTTTCATTCCGTCTGCTAATCCAGCAGGCATCATGGAATCATCCATTTGCTTTATCGATTTAATACCTGAAGTTTTAAGACGTTGCAAAGTTCCGCCTGGTAACTTTAGTGCAATATCTGTTTCGTTTTTCGAAACAATAATTCCTTGATATGAATCTCCATTTTTCATCATAATATCGAATCCTTCGTATCCAAAACCAATACCAGCATTTGGATGAAGAATTGCGATATACATTCCTTCACGAGACAATTTAGAGCCGATTTCTGATAATTTTGGACCAAAATCAATTCCTTTGTCATTGATTTGATGACACATAGAACATAAGTTTACAAATTGCTCAATGCCTTTTTCTGGATTTCCTTTTAATTGAATTAACTCATTTAATGGAGGATGATTTGTTTTAGCTATTCCTTGTTGACCTAAATAGGAATTGGCCTCTATTCGAATCGATTTTCTCCATGCGCGAGATAAACTTTCTACCACAGAAGGAATGTATTTTTCCGGAATTTTTTTCTCTTTTAAAAATTTTAATACAGTTTCTTCTGCTGTATAAGCATTACCAATACTTTTAGCTGCTTCTCTTTGAATATCTGTGGATAAGGCTTTGTTATTGATTGCTCCAAACAAAAGCATTACACTTTGTTGATTGCCAATTCCTTTAATTGCTTCAATAATTGCTTTTTGTTGATCTGAATTTCCTTTTGAAAAGGAAGATCCTATAAATTCACCCGCTCCGATTTCATATAATACTTGTCCAGCTTTATTACCCATCTTTCGATTTAATACATGGCTTAACAAGTTTTCTTTCTCTTCAGTCAGTTTGTATTTTTGAACAAGTTCTAAATATTCCGCATCTTTTGTTTGATGAATTAAAGGCAATAAAATAGATTTCTTTTCTGGATGAATGGTAAAATAATCTGCCTGCAAGTGTCGTAAACAAATTAATTGTGCATTTAATTGAGTTTTGAATTTATGTTGAACTAAATCTAATAAAGCTTCAGATTTTTTAGGACTATCATTGAAATCCAAAGCTCTGAAAAATGCAAGTTTGGAATCAATTGGGCTATCATTAGAAATGATTGAAATTAAATATGGTAAAGATATTTCTCCTCTAGATCTCCAAACAATTTTATTGAACACATCTTCAGTTAGATCATTTTTAAATTGCAATAATTTCTCAAAACGTTGGTTCCAGTTGCCATCAGCTCCAATCCCTAAGGCTTCTAAATACCATCTGTCAGAAGGATTCAAAGATTTCGCACATGTAACCCAAATTTCATCAGCTCTTGGATCCGACTCATGACGTAATGCGATAACCAATTCGCGTTTAACTTGAATGTCTACATCATTCGCCCATTCTTTTGCTAAATGTTTCCATCTGCCAAAATTCAATTGTTTAGCTGCACGTATGGCTGTCATACGCAATTCTGGAACTTCATTTTTTCCTAAACTTGCAATTCTATCAATAGATGGATTTAGTTGATTTAAAGCCCAAAATGCACGAGCCTTCATTCTTGGATTTGGGTCAGTATCAAATAGTTGTTCCAATGCTTTTTCTGCTTCTTTTCCTTTTTTAAGTAGCGATTGATATGCCAAATATCTTCTAGCTAAATTTGGATTTTTCAATTCTCTGATCGCATCCTGAACGGTTTCAACACTGAAAGCAGGAACTTGATAAGTGTTGCCTTTCGGTGCCACGCGGTATATTCTACCTTTTGCTTGATCGCCCGCTTGGTGTCCACCAACACCTGGATCATACCAGTCAGCAATAAAAACTGATCCATCGGGTGCTACACAAACATCTGATGGTCTAAACCATTGATCTTTGCTTGAGTGAACCAAATTTTGAATACTTGCTTTGTACCCCGCTCCATCTTTTTGAACTGGATATGCACGAACTACATTAGGTCCCGCATCACTATGGATCATTTGATTTTGAAATGGTTCAGGTAATAAATTACCTTCATAAATGAGCATTCCAGTTGGTGATCCAGAACCCGTTTGTAATAAATTGGGCATTACTCCAGGATCATTTAGGTGCCAATGACGTAAAGGGACTTCCTTTTCAATATTTGTTCGGTTGATGTACCAACCTTCACCTGATTTTTCATCAACATATCCATAGTTTCCATGTTCAAATACAGCGTTAATACGAACACCTTTGTTGCCATCATCGTCATTATCTGATTGCCACAATCCACCGTATGAATCAACAGCTACTTCATAATTATTTCTAAAATTATGTCCAAGGACTTCAACCTTGCTACCATCTAGGTTGCATCTAAAAACTAATCCTTGTCTGTATTTTTTTTGATTGATAGGGTTGCCATCTTGGTCTAAAACCGGATTTCCTTTTGCATCTAGCAATTGCTTACCCTCATTTCCTAAATTGAAATATAATTTACCATCTGGACCAAACACAAAAGCATGGGCTCCATGGTCATGTTGTTCACCTCCAATTCCTTGAAACAAAATTTCTTTTCTATCTGCCTTGCTGTCACGATTATCATCATACATTTTCCAGATGTATGGACTTTGGGAGACGATGACCATATTGTCAAGCACCGCTATTCCCAAAGGCGCATTTAAATCCTTTGATTGATAAAAAACAGTTTGCTTGTCGGCCTTACCATCTTTATTTGTGTCCTCTAATATTAAAATGCGATCACCTTCAGGATTTGTAGGATTTCCATTGATTGCAGGACGATAATTATAAGCTTCCAACACCCAAATTCTTCCTTGTGCATCTACCTCAATATTTGTTGGGTTTTTTAACATGGGCTCTGTTGCAAATGTGCTAACTTCTAAGCCTGGAAAAACTTCTAAATCATTCACATCTCCTGTTCCTTCTTTTTGAAGATCAGCTCTTAAGGCATTGATTAATTGTGATTTTTGATTAAAAAATGCAAATGAAACAAGGGATAAAATAGAAAATGAAGCCAAAATAATAGGTTTCATTTTTGAATTCAAAAATGACTTTTTCATTGAAATTGGTTTAGAGAAAATATTTATCTAAAAATAAGATAAATTTTTATAATTCTCTTGATAAAATTTGTCATTAATGATTCTTTGAAAGAATCTTTCAATAATTTCGATGAAAATTTTGGTAGCAGAAAATAAGCTTTGAAAAAATAATAGAGTTTAGTAAACCATTTATTTTTTAGTTGATAGGTTTGTAGGAACATTAAAAAATATTCACCTAAAATTGGATTGACAAGATATTTTAATCTAAAACGTGTGTATTCATTAATTTTTGAATACATGAATACCCTGTTTTGTAAAAAATCAATTGACTTGGTATTGTCTGTAAAAGACAAGCCTTCAAGATGTCTCCGATACACACTCATCACTCTATTGATATAAGCTATAGGAGCAAATTCTGCTAAAATTACATACAATGGAATATCTCCACTTTTAGATTTTAAAAACCATTCGGGTAAAATACTCACGTATTTTTTTCGCATCATGACACTTGCAGTTGCCATAAACCAAGTTTCTTTCTCAACTAGGAAGTCTTCGGTAAAAATGGTTGTTTTTTGATCTGACGGATTAACAAAATGATCTTCATTGTTCAAACCTTCTTCATAAATCATTAAAGCATTATGGAAGCAAGCTGAATAAGTTTGATGTTCATCTAAAAAGTCAGCTTGGATTTGGAGCTTTTCGGGGTCAGAAAAATAATCATCTCCTTCAATATGAACAATATATTCTCCTTTGCAGTAAAAAAATGGATGAAGGAAATTTAATTTCGAGCCAATATTTTTAGGTCGAATAAATGCTTTAATTTTCTCAGGGAAATTTTCAGCATATTTTCTGATAATAGCAGATGTTTGATCGGTTGAATGATCTTCACCTATGATAATTTCAAAATCGAAATTAGTGACTTGACTTAAAATGGAATCTAAGCACTTTTCAATGTATTTTTCGTGATTATAGGTCACAAGACAAATGCTGACTTTTGGGTTTTCTGAAACCTTACTACCTGGAAAAAGATCTATATCGTATCTGCTTAAATTCATTATTTCTCTAATACGGCATATCCAACACCTGTTTTTCCAAAATGATTTCCATTATAGAATAAAATGGTGTCATCTCTATGTTTAATCACTAAGGGATATTCAATCATTTTCCCATCCCAATCTGTAGGTACAGAGCTGATGGTAATACCAACCTCATCGTCTTTTCTTTCCCAATTAATACCATCTAATGATTCTGCATAGTAAATGCGATAAGATCGATTGATGTTTTCTCTATAGTCGGTTTTTGCTCTAGCAGAAAACCACATTTTATAAATTCCATTTTCTATTAAAACGGTAGGTCTTGAAATGCCGCCTTCCACATCGTCTTTAAAATCAATAGCAACTATTCCATTTCGTATCCAATGGATTCCGTCATTTGATTCTGCATATTTAATATGATAACAAGGTTCCATTTTTCCCTCTGATTCAATCCAATCTGTACAATTTAGGTACCAACACTTAAACATTCCTTTATCCAAAAGAACACAAGCTGAACCATTAAATAAAGGTTCTGTTGCAGTTGTGGAGATTACTGGTCCTTCAAATTTTTTCGAAAAATTAGTTCCATCCAATGAGCTTGCAATACCCAAAGAATTATGGTAGGGAATGGTATTTCTTACTGTCCAACCAATATAATAAAGCCATTTTTCTTCACCATGCTGAAGAAACCATGTTGGCATGATGCCACAATCGTCAAATGTTCCTGGTTTTCCAAGTGTTAAAATAGGTTCTGGATGCTCATAAATTACCTTTGAAAGGTCATTTGCATCCAAATCAATAAAAGAGGCTTGACATCTGCCTTTAGAATCTCTACAAGAATAATAAAGTCTAATTTTGTCTTCATAGTTTGTGTCTGCACAAACTACATGAGCATATAAATTAGCGTTCCATTCTTGTTCTCCCTTCGGGCAATAAATCAAGCCTTTTTTTGTCCACTTCATATCTTACAAAGATACGAAAAAGGATTATTTGATTGTTGAAAAATCAGTTGGACTCATATAAATAGATTCAACTTTTTCTACAATTTTTCCATTTTTTTCAGAAGCGTCTCTTACTTGAATCCACTTTGGATCTTTTCTAAAGGTATCAAATGATGCTTTTCCTGCCTCTTCGCTTTTATGTGCTAATAAATATAATAATTTAGATTGTCCATCTTTTTCAATTGTTTTAAAATAGGCAATGTTTGTCATGCCATGTTTTTTGAACAATTTGGTTGTATGGTCTCTAAATCTTGTCAATACATTTTCAATATTATTTGGCGTTGCCGTATAGGTACGCATTTCAAATGTTCTATTCTCACTAGTAGATGAAGGTTTTATCTTTGGTGAAAAATCTGTTGCATTCATGAATACACTGGTAACTTTTGCAACAATTTTTCCAGTTTCCTCGGATTTTCTAGCAACTTCTTTCCATTCTGGATCACGTGAAAATTGTTTCCACGATGAATCTCTTTCTACTTGACTTGGGTAAGATAAAATATAATATAAAGCATTTTCATCATTTTTATTTGGAATCCAATATCCAATATTAGTCATGCCATGTTTTTCAAAAATCTTTGTTGTGTGATTTCTAAAACGATTTAAAAGGGCGTCTAATCTGCCTGGGTGGCAATAATAAATACGTAATTCAAAATATCTTGTATCTGGTTTTTTAGAGAACCCAACCATTGAAACCAATAGTAGGAGGAGTGTAATAAGTTTTTTCATAGCTTTTGTTTATTTTTTCTCAAATTATATATTTTACTTTAAATGTTTATCCTTTTTATGGATTTAATCTTTTGCTCAATACCAAATCAATTCCTTTAAACAGTTGATTAGGTTGTAATGTTCGCCAATTATCTATATATAAATTACCTCCAAAATTGATATAATAATCTATATGATATTTACTCCATTCTTTTTCGATAAATTCTGGAAAATTTAAGGCAGCAATCCATCCATTTTCAACTTCCTCAAACCATTCAGCATAATAATCATCATCAATTGATCCATGAAAATTGAATACGTTTTCTCCAAATAAGATGAAATGTTTGATTCCTTTTTCTAATAAATGATCGATGACATGACGTTTAAAAAACATGATATCGTTATGCAGGGTGTCATTCCATTCGCCAAATAATTCTATGATGCAAAATTTATGTTGGTAATCAGCATAAAGAATTTTGAGATAAAGTGTCTCTGATTCAATTTCATCCCATAGCGGATGAATGTAGTATCCATAGATCGTACGTTCATATTCGATTTCGGAATATGTTCTTCCAAAAAAAGGAGAATTTGGATCTTTTGAGGCATTGTATTTATGTTCCCATTGGAAGGATGGTTCAATATTTTGCATGGATAAAAATAAAAAAAAAGGTCCGAATATTTCGGACCTTTTCTTAATTGTTTCATAAAATTTATAAAACCTTAGTGCTTAGGAATTTATTCGTTCCATCAAATTCTGACTTGTATTTTTTGTCACCTAAAGTGAAAAACACTTCAGTTTCAATAATGGCTCCATCTTTGGTGATCGAAAGAGCTTTTACAAAGGTCCAACCAGCATAGTTACTTGTTAAATAAGTAGAAACAGCACCTGGAATTTGATCTTTTGTTAATTCAGTAACTACCACATTTGGTAAAGGTTGATTGTCTTTTGGACCCTTTCCTGGATTAACGATTAGGTTTAAGTCATTATCAAACATGTAAGTTTGAGAACTACCACTAACTGTTACAACTACATGGTAATGAATAATGACCGCATCTTTAGAAATTGCCACTGCATTTTGTAGAGTCCATCCTTTTGCATTTGCATCTAAATAAGCTTTAATTTTATCTGGTAATGTAGTGATAGTTGCTTTCGTTACATCAGCACCTTTTGCATTTTCAGAGGATTTCTCAACTAATTTCCCTGACTCATCATATGTTAAATTATACACAGTTCCATCTTTTTCAAGGTGAACATGATATAATTTTGCACCAGTTTTGTCGACAATTAAAACGCCAGTTTTAAATGTGTATCCAGTAATGGCCGCTTTTACTTCTGCGGGTAAATCAGCTTCAGTGATAGTAGCAGCAGGAGCAGGTTTATCTTTATTTTTACCTCCTGGACCCATTCCACCTGGCCCCATTCCCATTCCATTTGGTTTTCCAACCATTCCTTTAATTTCTGCTAAGAATCCGCCATTGGCATCAAAGAAATTCGAATATTTTTCTGCATTAAAGGTTAATTCTACTCGATAACCTTTAACTACATTTAGGCTATCCGTTTTTTTTGAAGCATTATCAAAAGTATAATTTGGATATTTGCCATTTAAATAATCTAATATCGTTTTTGGTAATTCAGCCTGAGTTATTTGTACTGCTGTCTCTCTGATTTTACCATTTCTGTTTAATACTACTGATGTAGAGGTGGTAGAAGTTTTAACATCTGCATTGTACAAACTATTTGTTGCAATAACAGAATATTCCACAGTGGTTGCATTTGGATAGGTTGAAGTTACTGCTTTAACAACAGCAGTTGGCATTTGATCTTGATTTACCGATTGAATGGAAGTAGCTTCCATGTCTTCTTTCGAACAAGATGCAGCAGCGAATCCTAAAAAGATGATTCCGGCAGATTGAATAATTAACTTTTTCATGGTTTTAATTGTTTAAATTTCTTTACTAACGGTTAAAATTCATTCAAATATATAGGTAGAAATCAACAAAATGCATAAATTAAGTAACTTGTCGACGAATCGACATAAAACGACAATGAATATTTTATAATTTTGGAAAAAAAATAAAATGATGCTTTTAGCAATTGATTGGAATCCCAACCCAGAAATAATTTCTTTATTTGGTTTCTCTGTTAGATATTATGGATTATTCTTTGCACTTGCGTTCTTGGCAGGATTTCAAGTGTTGAGTTATATCTTTAAAAAAGAGGGTAGACCTGCTTCTCAGGCAGATCAATTATTAATCTACGCCATGGTAGCAACAGTGATAGGGGCTCGTGTAGGACATTATGTTTTTTATGAATATCCTTTATTCTTAGAAGATCCAATACGCTTTTTACTTCAAATGATTACTCCTCCATTTTCAGGTTTAGCCTCACATGGAGCAGCTATTGGACTTTTTACTGCTTTTTATATTTATACTAAAAAGAATCCTGGGCAAACGTATCTCTATGTGACAGACCGTGTAGTTCCTACAATCGCATTGGGAGGATTTTTTATTCGAATGGGGAATTTAATGAACTCTGAAATTATTGGGAAGCCAACAGATTTGCCTTGGGGATTTAGATTCTATCGCGACATGGAATTTGCAACATTTCAATCAGGAGTTGTTCCAAGACACCCTTCACAGCTTTATGAAGCACTTTCCTGTTTGGTTTTATTTATTGTACTCATGTGGCTTTGGAATAAGAAAAAAGCTGATACTCCAGAAGGTCAAATGACAGGGTGGTTCATGATTATTCTTTTTACCCTTCGCTTTTTCTATGAGTTTTTAAAAGAAAATCAAAGTGATTTTGAAAATCATATGACCTTAAATATGGGTCAAATATTATCAATTCCTGCTGTTATTTTTGGAATAGTTGTTTTGATAGTAGGTAATAAGAGGTTTAATTCATAATTCGAATTATATCCACCACATCTTGTGAGTTTAACATCGGATGAATAATGCCTCTAGTGATGGGTTGATCATTAGGGTTGGGGTATGGGAAATGATTCACTAAGAATCCATTTTCTTTAAATTTTTCGAAATAACTCGTGTTCTTTGTGGCAAAAGCTGGATGGTTTTTAACTAAAAAGAAATCTTTTGGCAGACTTGTTTGAAACTGTTTGACTAATTGGTCTAATTTAATTTGTTGTTCTACATAAGCATCTTTACTTTTTAAAGCTGCAAAAACAAAAGTTGGATTCGCAGGAGAAGCACCAATCCAAAAGGGGTGTTTTTTGATCGCTTGAATAATAGAAGAATTGCTCAAAATTATTCCTCCCGGTATTCCATACGTTTTGGATAGGGAAGCCGTTTGAATTAAGGTAGCTGGTGTGGATAGGGTAATGTCTACCAAACCAATTCGATGCGATTCATCCACAATTAATACATTGCTTGCGTCTAAATCTCCGATCCAATCAAAATTATTTTCTTGAATCAATGGAAATTGAATTCCATCGCAAACAATGATTGAGTTTTTTATTCCTTTGATTGACGCAATCCATTCTGCTCTATTTAAATAGGTTGGATAATATTTATGTGGCCAGAGTGATGGATGGGTGTGAGGGGCAACTTCAACTTCAAATTCCGGTATAATTTGTCCTAAAACCTGTAGGCAAGTTTGTCCTGCTAATTGTCCTGAGGTACATAATGCCGCCATTTCATGTGAATAGATTGAAGCTAGTTGTTCTTCAAAGTCGTCCCAAATGGATAATTTAAGGTTATTAGCTCTTGAGCTTCCCCAGTTTTGTGGAAATTTATGAATGCCGATTTTTAAATTTTGTTGAAAAATGGGATGTGCACCAATACACAAATAGTTTGAACCCCCTAGCCATCGATAGGATTGGCCATCCATTTTGAGGTATTTATTCGGTAGGTCTTCAACAATTAAATTAAAATTCTCCATTGACTAGTAATTGTGCTCCTGTGCCTGCTTGGTTGGAATAGATGATTTTTCCATACTCTATTTGAATTCCTTTAGCTATTTGATCATCCACTAATAAACAACCATCCATGTCTACATAATCTAAAAGTGGAACCAGTTGTGCGATAGCAGAACAACCAATAGTTGATTCTGTCATACAACCAATCATTATTTTTAAACCCAGTTTACGCCCATTTTCTATCATTCGTAAAGCTGGAGTTATACCTCCACATTTCATTAATTTGATATTGATGCCATCAAAATAACCAGCACATTTTTCTACATCTGCTTCCAAAATACAAGATTCATCTGCAATAATTGGCAAGGCACATTTGCCTTTTATTCGTTTCATTCCTTCCCAATTATCTGCTTTTAGTGGTTGTTCAATGAACTCAACGCCTAAGTCTTTTAATTGCGGAGCATATGCTAATGTTTCCTCTGGGGACCAAGCGGTATTGGCATCTACCCTAAAAATGGCATCTGTTTCTTTTCGCAGTGAATCAATAATTTCAATATCTTCAGAGGTACCTAATTTGATTTTATACAAAGGGAAAGGCATTTCCTTCATCTTTGAAATCATTTTGGATAAAGAATCAATACCTATCGTGTAATCTGTAATGATGTTATTTGAAATGGATAAATTCCATAATTCATACAGAGGTTTTCCATGGATTTTGCCCCATAAGTCCCAATAGGCCACATCTATTGCACAAAGTGCAAATGGATGATCGTCCAATAAATATTTTGATACCGTTTTCCAAAAATCAGTCGGGTGAGGTAAAATATCTTTTGGTAAAAGATGCTCAATAGTTCTCAATTGTTGCACCATTTTTTCAATACTTACACCATAATAGGGAGTTTCAGTTGCCTCACCAAATCCACTTTTCCCGTTCCAGCTTAATTCAACAATTAATGTTGGTTGAACATCTCTTGACTCATGCGTGATGGTAAAGGTATGTTTTAAGGGTAGGTCGAATCGGTGAATTTTGATTTCCATATCATTATTTAAGCGCAACGTAAGGTAAATATATCGAATTGTCGCCAGCTTTTTGCCAAATCAACATATCTGCTTTTCGCCAATTAATTAAATCGCCTGAACCATTATTTGGAAGGATTTCTATCTCTTGAAAAGGGGTCACCCATTTGGCTGGTACCCACAAATCTAAACCTGCGTTCGCAGGTTTTATGTTTGGCGCTTCCACGAAACCGTCTATTATTTCCTTTCCAGAAAGAAAAGGTAAAAAATACACATAGAAACAAATGAGTGTTGAAATTGGATTGCCTGGTAAGGCAAATACGGTCTTTTGATCCGACTTGCGCGTGCCAAACCACATGGGTTTACCTGGTTTTTGTGCAATTTTATGAAAATGACAGTCGAATTGAAGGCTTTCTAAAACACTGGGTAGGAAATCTTTTTTGCCTGCAGAAACACCACCCGAAAGAATAAGGATGTCGTGATTTTGTAAAATATTTTTCAATTGTTTTTCCATTTCTTCTCTCGAATCGGGAAGGTGGAAAGAGTGGGTCGACAAACCTTTTGCTTTCAGGGTAGCAGCTAGCATCGGCATATTTGAGCTCCTAGTTTGATGAGGAAGCGGATTTTGTTCGATGGCAACCAATTCGTCACCCGTTGAAATAAGTGCAATGGCAGGTTTTTCATAGACTTTTAATTCTTTTTTTCCAATGCTTGCCGCAAGCGCTATCTCAATTGTATGAAGATTAGTTCCAATAGGAATTAGTAATTCGTTTTGAGGAAGATCGATACCTTGCGGATGAATAAATTGTCCATTTTTGATTTCTTTTCCTTTGAAATGTGCAATCCGTTTGTTTTCAAGTGACTCGATTTCAATTTCTTCGATAGGAATAATGGCCTGGCAACCAATAGGTACAGGTGCACCTGTCATAATTTCAATACAGGCATCTTTTTGTATTAAAGCAACTTGTTCTTGGCCGGCAAAAACGGTCTGTTCGATGATCCAGCTATTTTGTTGCATGCCAGCAATGGCAATTCCATCCATCATGGCACGATTAAAAGGAGGGAAGTCCCTGTCTGCAAATAAATTTTCTGCTAATTGATACCCTAAACAGTTTTCTAATGGAATTGAAACGATTTTTGGTAAAAATTTGTTTTGATGAATTAGCTTCTGTGCTTCTAATGGACTTATCATTCTTTTTTGTTATAGTTTCTAAAATAATCATTTTGAATTGAATCGATGCAACAATTTTTCAAATTTATTCTAGGAAAGCGTAAATTTTTATTGTGGGGAATCCTATTCGTATCGATTAGTATGCTTTTTCAGGTTTCCAAATTGAAGATATCGTATGATTTTGACAGTTATTTTGCCAAAAGTGAAACATTTTATCAAGATTTTGAAAAATATCAACGAGAATTTCCTGTAGGACAGAATCACCAAATCATTGTTGCACTTGAATCACCTAATACAATCGATCGAGCATTTGCTAGACGTGCTCAATCCGTTTTTTCGCAAATTGAACAATTGCCTGGGGTCAAAAAATCCTACTATTTTTCAAAAATAACAGAATTTAACCCTGGTAATTTGAATGGAGGGGAACGACTCCTTTTCAATTTTCAGTCGGATCATACTTTTCAACAATCGATGGACTATTTTAAAGATCGTTCATCTATTTATCGGGGTCTACTGTCAAAAGATCACAAGTCTTTAGTAGGCTATTTTACAATTGAAAAAGAATTGTTTAACAAGCCAGGAAGAGATACCCTTGTACAGGCTATTCAGAGTAAATTAAATACCTCTCAGTTAAGTCATCATTTATTTGGAATTCCAGTCATTCGATCTATTTATTCAGAAAAAATTTGGAGCGATTTTTTGATTTTCTCTGTGGTTTCGATTGCCTTATTGTTGCTTGTATTGTATGTTTTATTTAGGCATTTTTTATTGGTGATTATTCCATGTCTAACAATAGTCACGGGGATTCTGTGGAATTTTGGCCTAATGAGTATACTTGGGTTTTCCATGAACATGATTTCAAATTTGCTGGTCCCAATTTTGTTTGTCGTAGGAATATCAGATTCAATTCATTTGATTTCTGTTTTTTATGAGAAAATTCATCAAGGATTAACGAAACAAGAGGCTATCGTTGAGGCTTTACAGGAGGTTGGTAAAGCTACCTTTTTAACCGCCTTAGTTTCATCATTAGGGTTTTTGTCATTGTCTTTTACCTCAGCGGAGGCAATAAAATTTTTCGGCTTTTTTGGATTTACAGGAATAATTTTGACCTATTTTTTGTCTATCGTTATTGTTCCAAGTTTGTTGTTGGTATTGAATGAAAAAAATTATCACCAATCTAAAAATGTAATGAATCAAGACCTCTGGCAACAACTTTTTTCAAAGATTTATTTCCTTGGAAAAGAACGGAAAAAGTGGGTGCTTGGCATATTTGGTGGACTGGTTTTAGTATCTATTTTACTGATTCCTAAAATAAAAACCACTTTGTATTTTACGAATGATGTAAAGGCCAGGGATTCCATTACAAGTGATTTTGCTTATTTTGAAAAGAATATTGGTTATTTAAAACCATTTGAGTTTGTAATAAGCACAAAACGCCCCAATCAACCCGTCAATTTAGACTTTTTAAAATCCTTAGAGCGAATAACCAAGGAATTAGAAGGTAAATCGAATTTTGGAGAGGTATATTCCTTGGTCTTTCAAGTAAAATATGCAAATTATCTATTACATCAAGGAAATAAGGCTTTTTTCTGTTTGCCTGAAACTGATCAGAAATTAAAATTTTTAATTAAGCAAATTCAAGAACGTTCAGATGTGTCATTGTTAAAAAAGGAAGGTTTGACCACCTTTTATTTTGCAAGTAAAATTAAAGATTTGGGAAGTGAACAGATGGAAGAAGAGGAAAATCGATTAAAGCAATTAATTGAAGCAAGACTGCCAGTTCAAGTTAAATTTACTGGATTTGGACACGTGTTAGATCAATCCAATAAAAGTTCCCGGACAGATATATTCTGGGGTTTGTTTGGTGATTTAATCGTAGTGTCTTTATTAATGGCCTTTTTGTTTAAAAAAATTAAATTTATTTTAATCAGTTTAATACCCAATGTGATTCCGCTCTGTGTTTTATTGGGCATTATTTCATTCCTAGGTATTCCATTTAGTCCAGCTAATGCACTAATTTTAGTGGTTATATTTGGAATTAGTATCGACGATACCATTCATTTTTTGACGCATTATTTATTGATTCGAAAAGAGGATCGTCAGCCTATTCGGACTACCTTGCTGACTTGTGGAAAGGCTATGTTGTTTGTTTCTTTTTTATTGATGTCGGGTTTAGGTGTTACTTATTTTTCTGATTTTGAAGCAATTTCGAATTTAGGATTATTTGGTATGATTACTATAATTTTTGCAACTTTAACAGAATTTTTCATCACACCCATTTTACTAGATCAATTAGACCCACAATTGCATGAAAACAGAATTTAGTCATGTCTCAGAAAATAATCAGCCTGGAATGGTTGACGTAGGTGAAAAAAAAGTCACTGTTAGAGAAGCGGAGGCGCAATCGATTGTTTGGTTGGGCAAAGAAAATATCGATTTGTTTGAAAAGGCAGGTTGGGAGAATAAAAAAGGGGGGATTTTGCAAACTGCAATTATTGCAGGCACCATGGCAGCAAAAAAAACGGGCGATTTAATTCCAATGTGCCATCCTTTGGGCCTAGAATCTTGTAAAATCAATATTGATGTGCTAACAGAAAGTTTGAAAATCACTTGTATTTGTCGATTAGAAGCCAAGACGGGTGTTGAAATGGAGGCAATGGTTGGCGCGTCTGTTGCAGCCTTAACCATTTATGATATGTGCAAATCGGTTTCAAAAGGCATCGTCATTCAAGAAACGAAATTGATTCGTAAATCAGGAGGGAAATCAGATTTTAACGCCTAATGTCATCACATCATATCATTCGTGAAAAACAAGAACCAGCATTAATTATTGCTAATGGGGAGTCGTGCTCGATGGAGATATTGGGACAATTGTTAGAGTGGTCACCCACGGTGGTTGTTTTAGATGGGGCTATAAAACGAGTGCTGGAATTAGGAATTAAAATAGATGTCTGGTTGGGCGATTTTGATCATTTGCATGACATGGATGAAGACTTAATCAATTATCCATTCGAAAAAATACATACGCCCGATCAAGAATACACTGATTTGGAAAAGGCTATGATGTATTTAGAGGAAAAGGGATATCCTGCAGTCAATATTGTTTGGGCTACAGGAAAACGCATGGATCATACCTTGAATAATTTTCATTCATTGAAAAGAATGGCTGATCGAATGAAAGTGGTCATGATTGATGATTATTCAGTCATTTATCCCTTACCAAAGAAATTTCAAAAGTGGTATCCCAAAGGAACTTCTCTTTCCATTATGCCGTTTGGAGAAGCCTATCAAGTAAAAAGTAAAGGATTGAAATACGAACTCAATCACGAGCAATTGGCACTTGGTATTTTAACTAGCTCTTCTAATGAAACAATTGTCGATGGGATAGTTGAAATCTCTTATGAAAGGGGGATGTTGTTAATGATGGAGTGTGTGGATTGAGAATTGAAGAAATTAAGAATCTATGAATCTAAGAATTTTTGAATCTAAGAATTTTTGAATCTATGAATTTTTGAATTTAAGAATTTTTGAATCTATGAATTTTTGAATTTAAGAATTTTTGAATCTATGAAACTAAGTTTATGAAATAATTAAATCTTAATTCGTATACACATAGATTCATATACACATAGATTCATATACACATAGATTCATAGTTTCTTAATTTATTTCCGGCATCAAATTTACCAA
>JACCDK010837896.1_pt1 | contig 21423 bp, 20 predicted proteins | sample 7445871 | NCBI WGS metagenome assembly JACCDK01 (sample SAMN15323436, study PRJNA562643) | freshwater metagenome | isolation source: river surface water | place: USA:Blue River Watershed | collected 2017-08-15
AAATACGGTATTGCCGACAAGGTCGGTTATATCTCTACCGGCGGCGGGGCTTTCCTTGAATTCCTCGAGGGTAAGGTACTCCCGGCTGTCGAAATACTCGAGCAGCGCGCACAATAAAGATCCCCTAATGAAGACTCGCGCCACCAAGATCGTTGCCACTATCGGCCCGGCATCCAACACGCCGGACATCCTCAAGCGCATGATCGAAGCAGGTGTTGATGTGGTGCGTTTGAATTTTTCGCATGGCACCGCAGAAGATCATGTCGCGCGGGCGCAGATGGTGCGCGATGCGGCGTCTGCTTGCGGTCGCGAGATCGCGATTATGGCGGATTTGCAGGGACCGAAGATCCGCGTCGGAAAATTCAAGGACGGCAAGATCGAGCTCGTCAAAGGGGAAAAATTTATTCTGGATGCGAAGTGCGAGATGGGCGATCAAGAACGCGCCGGCCTCGACTACAAAGAATTGCCGAACGACCTCAAGCCCGACGATGTGCTGCTGCTCAATGATGGTTTGATCGTGCTGGTTGTGACGCAGGTGAAGGGCAGCGAAATCCATACGACGGTGAAGATCGGTGGCGAGCTGTCCAACAACAAGGGCATCAATCGTCAGGGCGGCGGTTTGTCCGCACCGGCACTGACGGCCAAAGACATGGAAGACATCAAGACTGCGATGCGTCTGGGTGCTGATTTCGTCGCCGTGTCGTTCCCCAAAAATGCTACCGACATGGAGATGGCACGACAGCTGGCCAATATCGCCGGTGAGGCGTATGGCTGCAAGCCGCAGATGATTGCAAAGATCGAGCGTGCCGAAGCAATTCCGCGCTTGCAGGAAATCCTCGATGCGTCTGACGGCATCATGGTCGCGCGCGGTGATCTGGCCGTGGAAGTGGGCAATGCTGCGGTACCCGCGCTGCAAAAACGCATGATCCGCATGGCGCGCGCGAGTAACAAGCTTGCGATCACGGCCACGCAGATGATGGAATCCATGATTCAGAATGCGATACCGACACGTGCGGAAGTTTCTGACGTCGCGAATGCGGTACTTGATGGCACGGACGCAGTGATGACCTCGGCGGAAACGGCGGCGGGCAAGTATCCGGTAGAAACCGTGGAAACCATGGTGGCCGTGTGTGCCGAGGCCGAGAAGTCAGAGCATCTGTCGCTTGATGCAGATTTTCTGAACGTGACCTTCACTCGCATCGATCAATCGATTGCGTATGGCGCCTTGTTTACTGCTTATCACCTGCAGGCCGCCGCGATTGTTGCGCTGACCGAGTCCGGCTCGACGCCGCTGTGGATGAGTCGCCACAATATTGGCATGCCGATTTATGCGATGACACCGAGTCTAGCTACGCAGCGCAAGCTCGCGCTCTACCGCAACGTACACACACTCCAGCTCAAGCCTTCGTCAGCTGACCGTGAAAAGGTACTCGCTGATGTCGAGACCTTGCTGGTCGCCAAAAAGCTGGCCGTTAAAGATGACATGATCGTCGTGACCTGGGGTGAGCCCATGGGGCAGGTCGGTGGTACCAATGCCCTGAAGATCACGAAGATTGGTGAACGATAATTTTTATTTCCGGAGAATCTGAACATGCCTCTCGTTTCAATGCGCCAGTTGCTCGACCATGCTGCAGAAAATGCTTATGGTTTACCAGCGTTTAATGTCAACAATCTTGAGCAGGTGTCGGCGATCATGGCAGCTGCCGATGAAGTTGGCGCGCCCGTGATCATGCAAGCCTCGGCTGGTGCACGCAAATATGCAGGTGAAGCCTTTTTGCGTCATCTGATTTCTGCAGCGGTTGAAGCTTATCCGCATATTCCCATCGTCATGCATCAGGATCACGGCCAGTCGCCGGCAGTCTGCATGGCGGCGATACGCTCTGGTTTTTCATCGGTGATGATGGATGGCTCACTCGAAGAAGATGGCAAATCAGTCGCTAGCTACGAGTACAACGTGGAAGTATCACGCCGCGTGGTGGATTTTTCGCACGCAATTGGCGTGACAGTCGAAGCCGAACTCGGGGTGCTGGGTTCGCTGGAAACTATGAAGGGTGACAAGGAAGACGGTCATGGTGCTGAAGGCACGATGACACGCGAGCAATTGCTCACCGATGCAGGTCAGGCGGCCGACTTTGTTCGTCAGACTCAGTGCGATGCGCTGGCGATTGCGATTGGTACCAGTCACGGCGCTTACAAATTTTCGCGCAAACCGACAGGCGATATTCTGGCGATTGATCGCATCAAGGAAATTCACGCGCGCATTCCGAATACCCATCTGGTCATGCATGGCTCATCGAGTGTGCCGCAGGAGTTGCTGGCCGAGATACGTCAGTTTGGTGGTGACATGAAGGAAACTTATGGTGTGCCAGTCGAAGAAATTCAGGAAGGCATACGTCATGGCGTTCGCAAGATCAATATCGATACCGACATTCGTCTGGCCATGACTGCAGCGGTGCGTCGCTACCTGTTTGAGAATCCATCGAAATTCGATCCGCGTGATTATCTGAAGCCCGCGCGTGAAGCGGCGATGAAGATTGTGAAGGCGCGTTATCTGTCGTTTGGTTGTGAAGGTCAGGCTGGGAAGATCAAGACATTGTCGCTGGAGAAAATGGCAGAGAAGTACAAGAAGGGTGAGTTGTCGCAGGTGGTTAACTGATAGCTGCTGCGGCTTGCTACGAAAGACACTGGATCCCGGCCTGCGCCGGGATGACAATGTTTAGGACAACAGTTCTAAAAACGTCATTCCAACTCAGACCGGGATCGCGATGTTGAGGCCAACGGCTCTAAAACGTGATCCCGGCGCAGGCCGGGATCCAGTGTCTTTCGTATTGAACAAGCACTTTCCTTCGTGAACAGGCGCCATCATTCCTTGAGTGACCCGCATAGGTACCGCAATCCAGCATCCCGAAAGCACTACCCAAAAATAAATCATGAACAGTCTCTATCAATCCACCATCAAATCACTACCGCTGCTGGGTCGCGGCAAAGTTCGCGACAACTACGCTGTCGGCGATGACAAAATTTTGATCGTCACTTCCGATCGCCTGTCCGCATTTGATGTCGTGATGAACGAGCCCATTCCTGCCAAAGGCCAGGTGCTCAATCAAATGTCGGATTTCTGGTTCGACAAGCTCGCGCACGTCGTACCTAATCATTTGACAGGTATCGCGCCGGAATCTGTAGTGTCTGCTGACGAGGCAGAGCAAGTGCGTGGACGCGCCGTAGTGGCCAAGCGTCTGAAACCTATTTTGGTCGAGGCCGTTGTGCGCGGCTATCTGATCGGATCGGGCTGGAAAGATTATCAGTCGACGGGTGCCGTGTGTGGTATCCCCTTGCCCGATGGTTTGCAGATGGCAGCCAAACTGCCTGAGCCCCTGTTCACACCTGCAGCCAAAGCGGATATGGGTGAGCATGACGAAAACATCAGCTTTGACGAGATGGAAAAACGCATCGGCCCCGTGCTGGCTGCACATATGCGCGAGATCAGCATACAGTTGTATCAGACTGCGGCTGATTATGCGGCGACCCGCGGCATCATCATCGCAGACACCAAATTCGAATTTGGTCTGGATGAAAATGGCGTGCTGCATCTGATGGATGAAGTACTGACTGCAGATTCATCACGTTTCTGGCCGGCAGATTCGTATGCGCCGGGAGGATCGCCGCCTTCATTCGACAAGCAATTCGTGCGTGATTATCTAGAGACACTGAAGGACTGGAACAAGACAGCACCTGCGCCTCCATTGCCTGCGGACGTTATCGAAAAGACCGGTGCGAAATACCGTGAGGCTTTGTATCGCCTCACTGGCCATCATCTGAAGGATTGATATGATTACAGCAAACAAGGCGCTGGTGGGTGTGGTGATGGGGTCCTCATCCGACTGGGATGTGATGCAGCATGCGGTAGCTATACTGAAGGAATTCGGCGTTGCGCATGAAGCACAGGTGGTGTCTGCACATCGCATGCCCGACCAGATGTTCGAATACGCAAAGGCAGCACGCGAGCGCGGACTGCGCGCCATCATCGCCGGTGCCGGTGGTGCGGCGCATCTGCCCGGGATGATCGCTTCGCAAACCATCGTACCCGTGCTTGGTGTGCCGGTGCCTTCCAAATACCTGCGCGGTGAAGATTCGCTGCTGTCCATTGTGCAAATGCCCAAAGGTATACCGGTGGCGACGTTTGCGATTGGCGAAGCAGGTGCAGCGAATGCAGCACTGGCAGCAGTCGCGATGCTGGCAGTTGATGATGCCTCGCTTGCAGAGAAACTGCTGCATTTCCGCGCGCAACAAACCGCTGCCGCTATGGCTATGAAACTGCCTGAATGAACAAAGTTACTCTGTCTGCGATCTCCTTCAAACCGCAAGCTTCACCTGCAACCTGGCTGGGTGTGATGGGCGGTGGTCAGCTTGGCCGCATGTTTGCGCATGCAGCACAGGCGATGGGTTACAAAGTGGCCGTGCTGGAGCCTGCGAGCGATTGTCCGGCGGGCCATGCCGCTGACCATTTACTGTGCGCCAGTTATACCGATGCCTTAGCACTTGTCGAGTTGGGCGAGCAATGTGTTGCGGTGACGACGGAATTTGAAAACGTCCCAGCGCAAAGTCTCGCCGCATTAGCGGGGCACAGCTTCGTCGCACCGAGTGCGGATTGTGTGTCGGTGGCTCAGGACAGGCTCGCCGAAAAAAAATTCTTTACTGACTGCGCACAGAAGTCCGGTGTAATGCCCGCGCCGCATCATGCTATCACCTGTCTGACTGATATCGACGGTATTGATGAATCGCTCTTCCCCGGTATATTGAAAACAGCGCGTCTGGGTTATGACGGCAAAGGTCAGGTCAGAGTCAATTCGCATAGCGAAGCAAAAGCAGCATTCGAGAATCTGCATGGCGTGGTCTGTGTGCTGGAAAAAATGCTGCCTTTGGCATACGAAGTTTCAGTACTCGCTGCGCGCGGCGCTGATGGCGAGGCGGTGGTGTATCCGATCGCCGAAAACGTTCACCGCGATGGTATTTTGTTCACCACCACCGTGCCGGGTCCGAATGTCACTGCTGATTGCGCCGCTCGCGCGCAGGCAGCGGCACTGGAAATCATCGGGCGTTTGAATTATGTGGGTGTGCTGTGCATCGAATTTTTTGTATTGAAAGATGGCACGCTGGTGGTCAATGAAATGGCGCCTCGACCACATAACAGTGGCCATTACACTATCGATGCCTGTATCACCAGTCAGTTTGCGCAGCAGGTGCGTGCGATGGCCCGACTGCCCTTGGGTGATCCACGTCAGCACTCGCCCGTGGTGATGCTGAATATATTGGGTGATCTGTGGTTTGTCCACGGCAGCAGCAGGGCAGTCGAACCTGCATGGGATCAGCTGCTGGCCGTGCCCGGTGCTAACTTGCATTTGTATGGCAAGGATGACCCGCGTCCGGGTCGCAAGATGGGTCATGTGAGTTTTGTCGCACCCACACTCGCGCAAGCGCAAGCGAGCTTGCACGCCGCCTGCGAGTTGCTTGGTTTGCCGATCTGATTCGCCTTGCATGAATCCTGATCTTCATCCTGAATCAGAACGCATACTTGCTGCCGCAGCTTTGCTGGAAGAGGGCAAGCTCGTCGCATTTCCGACCGAAACGGTATACGGACTTGGTGCCGATGCAGAAAATCCTGATGCAGTACGCGCAATTTTTGCAGCGAAAGGCCGACCAGCCGATCATCCACTGATTGTGCATGTCGCGCGCAACGCTGATCTTCAACGCTGGGCGCGAGAAGTGCCTTCACAGGCACAGCAACTAATCGATGCTTTTTGGCCGGGTCCGCTGACGCTGATTCTGCCACGTGCCTCAAACGTGCCTGCGGAGGTGGCAGGTGGACAGGATTCAATAGGTTTGCGTTGTCCATCACATCCGGTAGCGCAGGCACTGCTCGCCGTCTTCAAACATGGGCAGGGTGGTATTGCAGGTCCCTCAGCCAATCGTTTTGGTCACGTGAGTCCGACCACGGCGCAGCACGTGATCGATGAATTTGGTACACCGGATGTAGCTAGTGAAAGTCCGCTGGCTTGCGTGCTTGATGGCGGGCAGAGCGAGGTCGGTATTGAATCCACCATTATCGATCTTTCCCGACTGTCTACGCATGGCGCGGTGTTACTGCGACCCGGCCGCATCAGTGCCGTGCAAATCGCTGACATATTGGGTGATATGCCGGCAATGCCGGATCGCGCAGCCCCGCGTGTATCCGGTAGTCTGGATGCACACTATGCGCCAAGCACACCGCTCGCTCTGGTTGCGACGGAACAGATGTCGGCGTTGATGCAGCGGCTGTCTTCACGAGGGCGGCGCTTTGCACTGATGTATTACACGCAGGATGCTGCGAATTCAGCCGCCGCAGTGCGTTTACCACTCAGTGCTGATCCCCAGGCATATGCGCACGCCTTGTATGCCACCTTGCGCACGCTGGATATGAAATCTTGCGAGCTCATTCTGGTTGAGCAGCCGCCGCAAGATGAGCACTGGCAGGGCGTCAATGATCGTTTGCGTCGTGCGGCGTTTGATTCAGCGGGAGTGCTGGAGCGGTTGCTTTAGGGGTGGTTATAAATTTAGATAATTTTTAGAGGTTTGCAACGAAAGACACTGGATCCCGGCTTTCGCCGGGATGACGGTAGTTTTGGAGGCGACCGTAAATTTTCCACCGTCATCACCTGCATGTGATGACCGCTGCGTGGGCGGATCGCATGCGATCCGAATTCCCCACTCGCTCCCAGCGAAAGCTGGGATCCAGCGTCTTTAATTGTTAACTCTATGACTTTGAAAACAACAGAGACGAAGCTACTCAGATCTGCCGTTATCAATCGATCTCAGCCACCCGAGAAAAACGACTCCCATGAAACACCAGACTCGGCTTGGTTTCATAGGCGCAGCGCTCGACTTCACCCACCAAAATAAAATGATCACCTTCCGCATGCCGGCTGCGGTTGTGGCATTCGAACCAGGCAGCACCGCCATGCAGTATTGGGAGGCCAGTCGATGATAGGTCGAATCCCACACCCTCAAAACGATCTTCAACCCGACTGGCAAATCGTTCAGCCAGATGGGCTTGATCGCTCGCCAGTACATTGATCACATAATGCGAATTCCCCTGGAACAGTCGCACACCGCGCGATTGCGCTGACAAGCTCCACAGCACCAGTGGCGGGCTAAGCGATACCGAATTAAAGGAGCTGGCAGTCATGCCGAAGAAGCCGCCGTTTTCATCGCGCGTGGTGATCACGGTCACGCCAGTTGCAAATTGCGAGAGCGCGCTGCGGAAATGGCGTTCATCGAATTCGGGTAGAGCGGCAGAGGTGGCTTGGGTCGCCATAGCAGGTGGATTCATGAGCGCAAGTTGGATAGGGATGGCAGATTATGCCTAAAAAGTGGAAAACGAGTTTTCTGTAGAGAAAATCTCCGGGTTTTTACTTACAATGTACTTTCCAGTCGACAATTCCACCAACATGCTCGCTTTACTTCAGCACCAGGCACAGGCGCACTCCGATGCCGTAGCCTATGTCTTGCCCAATCGCGTCATCACCTATCGCCGGTTCTGGTCGCGCATTGAGCGCGCCTGTGCCCGCTTGCAAGGCGAGTGGGACGTGCGGCAGGGCGATGTCGTGGCCTATGTCGGCAATGGACATCCGGACGCGCTGATACTGTATTTCGCGCTTCTGCGTTTGAATGCTTCGATGTTACCCCTCGAGGCGCTCGCACCCGACCTTGTCAGGAGCGCATTGATCGGCCAGCCGGTTTCATTACTTGTCTGCGATGATGGTCTTGCACTCGAGGGCGTGAAAGCTCAGCCATTGCAGCTTTTACTGGAAGATTGGTGTCACTATGAGCCGGTCTGTGTGGATGAAGTTTCATCCAGCGCGCATTTGCTGCTGAAATCCGAGCAGGGTGATCTGATGGCACTGACCCTAGATCACTTGATGAGCAGCATGGAAGCTCAGGCTCAGTCCTTGTATGTTGGCGAGCGGATTTTTTCGTTGGACATACTGACGAGCGTTATTTTTCCCGCCTTGCACGCGGCACAAGAATTGATATTCGCTGCCACTGATGCAAGCAACCAGCGCCAATGTATCGGCTCATGAACAGGAGAACAGAATGGCGATGGAGATAGCAACGATAGGCGGTGGCTGCTTCTGGTGCACGGAAGCTGTTTATCAGCAACTGATTGGCGTGGCTAAAGTAGAGTCAGGATACAGCGGTGGCCGTATTCTCAATCCGACCTACGAACAGATCTGCGAAGGCAATACCGGTCACGCGGAAGTGATACGCATAGAGTTCGATAACGCTATCGTCAGTTACCGAGACATACTCGAGATTTTTTTCACTATCCATGACCCGACCACGCTCAATCGTCAGGGCAATGATGTGGGTACGCAGTATCGTTCGGTGATTTACACGCATTCGGCCGAGCAGATGGCAATGGCGACAGAAGTCATTGCTGCAATGGCGCAAGTGTGGGATGCGCCGATTGTCACTGAATTACAAGAAGCGCCCATCTTCTATCCGGCTGAGGACTATCATCAAAATTATTTTCTCAGCAACCCCATGCAATCCTATTGCGCCTATGTGGTCGCGCCGAAAGTCTCGAAATTCAGACAAGTGTTCGCATCTTGGGTTAAGAAAGGCTGAAGAGTCTTTTTTCCCAGAACATCACACCTCCATTTCAAGAAAACCCGAAAACTAAACTTTTCGGGTTTTTTTGCTTCACGGGAAAAAATCTTTACGGCCTACCCTGACTGATTTTAGTTATCCCTATGGCACTTTGATCCACGATGTGGATATAAAGCAGGCCAAGCGCATTTAGCGCGTCGATCAAAAGCAAATACGCACTGGAGCAGCGGCTTATGTTGGTATAAAAGTTAACTTAAAAACAACCACCAAGCTTCGGATCAACTTTATGATTTTCAGGATCCGAAACGGATTGCTCAGTTGGATTTATTTCTATTTAACAAGCGGATATTTACAGACACTCATTAGGTAAAAATCATGGAAACCAATACAGAAGCATGGGTGGCGCCAGAATGGCCCCTGCCAATTTTTTCCTCTGACGGAAAAAACCTAATTTCCTTGCTTGAGCGACCGTCTCAAGAAGTGGGCGGCAAGATACTTGTTCTGCTCGGGAACAATTCTGATCATTGTGAACTTGATAAAAAATTCAAAGGTCCGAACGCCCGTGACCTCCAATTCAAATATCTGCTAAATGAGGCAGAGTCTATCGAGATAAATAAATGGTTTGAGCATCAACTGGCCAATGAGTGGTGGCTGGAACCGCTAGAAGAGTACGAATTCGATGAAAATGATCCAGATGCCAGAAAAGACCACTGGTGGGTAAGAGATAACTGGCAAGAAATGATGCCCATCAAAATCGCCGAATACGGTGAACCTGGTATCAAAAGTCGTGATCCAATGGGAGACTTCTTAAATACAACCGAAGAATTAAATTACTCAATTATTCCAGTAGAAAAGGCTTGGATGATTCCCTGCTACCTAAATTGCGGAAACTGGAATGATGTGACAGATGCAGCTCATATGGCTGCACTCTTCAAATATTGGGAAGAAAAATACGGTGCTGAATTTTGCTTTATGGCCCGAAACGGAAATTTTGGATTCAGAGTTGCAAGACCTCCGCAAACGATGGAAGACGCGATGCTACTGGCAATAGAACATCATATATTTTGTGCCTATTCGCTTTACGATTCCAATGATGGCGTAAATGGCATGAAAGATATGGTGCATTTTTTGCTCGGTAACCGTGGTTGGCACTTCTGGTTTGACTAAGCTGTAGTAATTCAGTGATCTGACAGTTGGCCAGTTTGATACTGTTGACTGTCAGTGCAAGTCAATCCGGGTAATCCTATCCTCTGGCAAGTTCTAACTATCAGATCAAGTCGAAACTACTACAGATCAGGGCTGCAGCCGTTGTCGGATCCATTGCGCATCCTCGCCGAGCGTGTACACCACCCGGTCATGCAGACGCGAGCGTCGGCCTTGCCAGAACTCCATCCAGGTTGGCGTCAGCCGGTAGCCTCCCCAGTGCGCTGGGCGTGGCGGGTTGTCGCCGAATTCTGCGCCGGCCTCATCGAATTTTTTTTCCAGTGATTCGCGACTGTCGATCGGTTTACTTTGCATGGATGCGATCGCACCCAGTCGGCTTTTGATAGGTCGAATCTGGAAATAGGCATCGCTCTCGGCCGGATCAACGCGTTCAACACGGCCTTCGATCCGCACCTGCCGTTCCAGTTCGACCCAGTGAAATGTGATGGCTGCATGAGGATTCTGCAGCAGATCATCCCCCTTGCGGCTCTGATAATTGGTGTACCAGGTAAAGCCGCGCGCATCAAAATCCTTCAGTAGGACGATGCGCAGCGATGGTCTGCCGTTGCTGCCAACGGTGGCCAAACTCATCGCGTTTGGCTCGGGTAGTTCAGCGGACAAGGCCTCCTGAAACCAGTGACCAAACTGAATGATGGGATCAGAATCGACTTCGTGTTCCGAGAGGGTGGCTTGGCTATAGTCGCGGCGAAGATCGGCGATGGACATGGTAGTGAGCGTGTGGGTTGATGAAGAAAAAATTTATCTATGAAACCGAACTAAAGCGTTTGAATGCCTTGCGCGCTGCCAGCGGTATGCCGCACCCAATGATCGCAGCCAGCCCCCAGAATACGGCAAATTGTCCTAATGCTGTGCCGGCCGCGCCAAACGCGATCGGCAGCATGACCGCGCTGGCATTGCCAATGGTCGCGCGTATCCCAATCGCTTCCGCGCCCCGGCCTGCTGGTGCATTGTGATGCAGCAGCGCCAGTACATTCGGTTGACCCGTGCCCAGCGCAAGACCCAGACCTGCGGCGGCAATGGCCATCGTGAGAGGTTGCTGCATGAATGGGAACATGAAATAGCATGCCGTCGCTGCCGTTAGCGCGCCCATGAGAATTTGCCATTCCTTGAAATGCTCGACGATGCGAGGCATGGCCAAGCGTACGATAAATGTCGCCGCTGAGAATGTGGCCAGAATCATGCCGATGGTCGAAGCAGAAAAGCCCAGCTGCGAGCCGCGAATTGGCGTGACAAAAGTAAACAAATCCCAGGCGGCGGCCAGCAGAATGCCGACGATATAGATGCGTCGCATTTCAGGATCGAGCAGCATTTGAAAGGCGCTGCCTTTACGTGGACTCGCATGCGCACTGTGCAGAGGTAAATCGCGCAGGGCGCCGCTCGCAGCCAGAATGAACGCAGTCAGCGTGAATGCACCGCAGATCAGATAGGCAACCGAGTAGTGTGCATGATCAATCGCAAAGCCGGCAATCAATGGACCCGTGAAGGCCGACACGGAAAACCCCAGTGACAGACGACTGAAGTTAGCTGCCCGCTGATCCGGCGCTGACAGCGTACCCACCGCATGCTGAGTGCCGATGAAGATCGCCATGAAACCGGTACCGATCAATACGACGGCGATATACAAGATGCCCAGACCCTGCACCGTTGCCGCCAGCGTTACACCGAATGACGCAAGCGCGCAGCCTGCCATCAGCGGTCGGCGCACGCCTATACGATCAATCACACGCCCCATGGGCACAGCAAGGAACATTGGAACGAAGGCAAACAGCGCAATCAATGTCCCAACGGTGAATTCGGAAGCATGCAGCGAGAGCGCATACAGCGCTGTGGTCACGCGCGCAGCGGCCAGTGCCACGTGGGCAGTGACGGCGACGCCAATCAGCATGAGCAGGGGAGAAGGACGACGCACAAATTCACGGAGTTGATTGAAGGGGCTCTAGTTTAAGTGAGTGCCGGGCCTGCTGTCCGTTAAAATGCGGACATGGCCAGTATTCTTCCTCTTTCTGCCGCAAATGCCGACGATATTGATTTCGAGCGGCGCTTTGGCGGCATTGCGCGTTTGTACGGCGATGCTGCGCTAGCGGCATTCCGTAACGCGCATGTCTGCGTAATCGGCGTGGGTGGCGTGGGCTCATGGGCGGTGGAGGCGCTTGCGCGCAGTGCAGTCGGGCGGATCACACTGATTGATCTGGATCATCTCGCAGAATCGAATGTGAATCGGCAGATTCATGCCCTCACCGACACGCTGGGTAAAGCCAAGGTCGGTGCGCTTGCCGAGCGTATCGCACAGATCAATCCCTTCTGCCGTGTGACCGATATCGAAGATTTTGTCACTGAAGACAATCTCGCCGGTCTGATCGAGCCGGGTCGTTTTGATTATGTGATTGATGCGATCGATAATGCGCGCGCAAAAACGGCCTTGGTGGTGCACTGTCGTGCGCATCAGATACCCTTGGTCATGATAGGCAGTGCAGGGGGGCAGATTGATCCCACACGTATTGCGATTATAGATTTGTCTCGCACCGAACAAGAGCCCTTGCTCGCGCGTGTGCGCAAGCGTTTGCGTGCACATCATGGCTTCCCGCGTGGTACGAAAAATAAATTCGGTATTGATGCCGTTTATTCCACCGAGCCGCTGCGTCATCCTGAATTGTGCGCGACGGATGAGGATGCTCCAGGTATTACCGGGCTCAATTGTGCCGGCTATGGCTCGGCAGTGGTCGTGACTGCGAGCTTTGGTTTTGTTGCGGCAGGGTTTGTGTTGCGCAAACTGGCTGAGAAGGCCGGCTGATATTTATCCTGTGAGTCGTTCTCTTAGCGACACGTAGGACACACCGCCCGGTGTGGATGCTGAAGCAATCAATGCCATACGCCTGACTCGCCAAACAATAGATGGCGCATCTGCAACGGCGGGCGCTGTTGCATCACGCGCCAGCGTGATGTGAGGCTTGAATCCCGCTGCGGCCTTCAGTGGCACCTTGAACTGCACTAATTTTTCCATCAAGGTGCGCTGCAAATCCAGCAGTGCTTGCGGTGTGCTTGATGGCCCTGCCCAAGCGACTTGTGGTTTTTTGAAATAGCCAAAGCGATCGATTTTCAAAGTCATGGAGTTGAGCGGTAATTCATCCATGACCTGATGCAGTATTGGGAGTAAATCGCGTGATTGCTGACCCAGAAATGCCAGTGTCATATGCAAATTTTCAGGCACAACTTTTCTGCCGCTCACCTGCGACTGCAAGGCAAGCAGCCGGGTACGAATATCATCATCTGGCCATAGGGCATAAAACAATCTCAGCGAGTCGGCAGGAGATTTCATCGAGACTCAGAGTGTGGTGCGTCGCAGCCGTAGTGCATTGGCAATCACCGATACAGAAGACAAACTCATCGCCGCGCTGGCAATCATGGGCGAGAGCAGCAGCCCCAGCCAAGGGTACAGGACACCTGCAGCAATCGGCACGCCTACAAAGTTGTAAAGAAAAGCAAAAAAGAGATTCTGCCGAATATTGCGCATGGTAGCGCGTGACAATTGCCTTGCTTTGACGATGCCACGCAAATCACCTTTGACCAGCACAATGCGCGCGCTATTCATCGCAATATCGGTGCCTGTGCCCATGGCAATCCCCACGCTGGCTTCTGCCAATGCTGGGGCATCATTGATGCCATCACCGGCCATCGCAACGATCTTGCCTTGTTGCTGCAATGTCTGCACATGATGATACTTGTCTTCAGGCAGAACTTCCGCACATACGGTATCAATGCCAAGCTCTGCGGCGACAGCGCCTGCGGTCGTTGCATTGTCGCCAGTCAGCATCACGATCTTCACACCCTCTGCATGGAGCTGGCGTATCGCTTCGCGAGTTTCAGGCTTGATCGTATCGGCAACGCTGATCAGGCCAGAAAATTTTTGATCAACCGCGACAAACATCACCGTGTGTCCCATCGCACGCAATTCATCTGCTTTGTGTGCGAGTGGCGTGATATCGATGCCGGCTTCCTTCATCAGCAGTGCATTGCCGAGCAACACGGTATTGCCATCGATATTGCCGCGTACACCTTTGCCAGTGATGGCGCTGAAACCGGTGACCGGCAATATGGGCAGGTTCTGCGCTTTTAAATGCACAATGATGGCGTGCGCCAGCGGATGCTCGCTCATGTTTTCCAGTGCTGCTGCCAGCACCAGCACATCGGCTCGCGCGAAACCCTCGAGGGCTACGATTTGCTGCACCCTTGGTGCGCCTTCAGTGAGCGTGCCTGTCTTGTCCACGATGAGCGTATCGATTTTTTCCATCAGCTCCAGTGCTTCGGCATCTTTGATCAGCACGCCCTCACGTGCACCACGACCGATACCGACCATGATCGATATTGGTGTTGCCAATCCCAAGGCGCACGGGCAGGCAATGATGAGTACTGAAACGGCTGCGACCAGTCCGTTCGCCAGTCCCGGTGCCGGTCCGGCTATCGCCCACACGATGAAAGACAGCACCGCAGCGGCGATGACGGCGGGCACAAACCATCCCGATACGCGATCCGCCAGCTTTTGTATGGGTGCGCGCGAGCGTCCGGCCTGATTCACCAATTGCACAATTTGCGACAGCAAGGTGTCGGCGCCGATTTTTTCAGCGCGCATCACGAAAGCACCTTGCTGGTTGACCGAACCTGCAACGGCTTTGCTGCCGGCGAGTTTTTGAACGGGTATGGCTTCACCGGTCAGCATGGATTCATCCACCGTGGACTCACCCTCGGTGACCAGGCCATCAACAGGTATGTTGCCGCCGGGTCGTACGCGCAGCAGATCGCCGATTTGGATCTGACCCAGTGACACTTCGTGCTCGCTGCCATCAGCATTCACTTTGATGGCCGTTGCGGGCGCCAGCGCAAGGAGTGATCTCACTGCGGCGTTCGTTCGGGATCGGGCGCGCAGCTCCAGTATCTGACCCAGCAACACCAACGAGACGATGACGGCAGCTGCTTCGAAATACAGGGGTGCCATGCCATGCATTCGGAAGGCGTCGGGCAGTGCCTGAGGAAAGAGTAGTCCGATTGCGCTGAACAGCCAGGCCGCCATGACACCTATGGCAATCAGGCTGAACATATTCAAATGGCCGCTCTTGAATGAGCGTGCGCCGCGCTCGAGAAATGGCCAGCCGAACCAGAACACGACGGGTGTCGCGAGTAGTCCCTGCAGCCATGCATGCGCCATATGACCCAGCAGTGCTGCGCTGTCGATACCGATCATTTCACCCATGCTCAAAAACAGCAGTGGCAGCGACAGCGCAAGGCTGAACCAGAAGCGTCGCGTCATGTCGTCAAGTTCGGTCGTGTCTTCTTCCATCGTCGCCTGCATGGGCTCGAGTGCCATGCCGCAGATAGGGCAGCTACCGGGTCCTACTTGCTTGATTTCCGGATCCATCGGACAGGTGTAGATCGCATCTGCCGGACCGGTTGGCTCGTTTTTTCGTTCCGGTGAGAGATAGCGCATCGGATCAGATTTGAATTTACTCACGCAACTGGTGCTGCAGAAATAGTAGGTCTGGCCCGCATGAACGGCCGACTTGTCCGGATTGGCAGCGGCTTTCATGCCGCACACCGGATCCGTGTAGGGCTTGTCTTCGGGGGCGTTAGCTGGCGCGGGCGTGGCACCGAGACGCCGCACTTCATGTATCTGCGGTTCGGCCGGGGATGTTGGCGGGCGGCGTAAGTCAATGGATTTCATGGGTCAGTCCCGGTTGAACAAGATCAGATTGTCGCTCGTAGTTTTGTCTGGAAGGTCCCAAAAGATTGCAATAAATCAAATTTTCAGTGATTTGAGGCTTGGGTGTACCAGCGCTTTTCAGTGGCTGAGAAGCTTATTTGTTAATAAAAAACACATTAATTAGTACATTTGCACTATATCGCTGAGTCTCCGATGCTACGTACACTGCAGCCAATGACAAATTTACAACATTTGTCAGAGGGCTGGGCGTCGATCAACCCCAAGTCGATGGGGATCGGATTCCCGGCTCACCTCAACGGTTCACTTTTTTACCTCGGAGATTAATCATGCAATTCCTCATTGATAAAACCAAAGCCTTCTTTGCAGATGAAGGCGGTGCGGCGGCACTGGAATACGGTTTGCTCGCGGCACTGATCGCCGCCGTTATTGCCGTGGCGGTGGGTGGTATAGGCACCAATCTCAACAGCGTATTCAACTACGTTAAGGAGAAGCTGACCGTTCCTGCTGCCGCGGCATAAATGAGCTAGTTCTGCCGATGTCGCGCTAGTCTGGAAAGGCAGGTCACGACCTGCCTTTCCAGGCAGCGTTTCACTCTCCCGTTGCATGCGATGCAGCGGGCAATGAACCAAATCTACACAGAGTGCTCACTGATGCCTTTCTTTACCGATGCCTCGCTTGCTCCGCATGCCATTGCGGGCCTTTTGTTTGTTGCAGTCCTTGCGGCTTGGCATGACTGGTTCCAATGGCGCATACCCAATCGTTTGCTCGCAGCCGGCTGTACAGCGGCGTTGATGCTGGCAGCGTTCGCGCCAGTAAGCCCTGGACTCGCGCATTCACTTGGAGGTGGTCTTCTGGGATTTGCGCTGATTTGGCCTTTCTACTGGATGGGCGGCATGGCAGGCGGTGATGTGAAGCTCATGGCCACGTTGGGATTGTTTGCCGGTCCCGCTGCGGTCATTGACATTGCGCTGATCAGTTTCTTTATCGGAGGTATGTGGTCGGTAATCTTGCTGCTCAACCGCACCACAACCGGTGCATTGATATACGCCCGCATCAGATCAATACCCTGGCATCTACTGAATTTCCCACAGCGCGACCCGATACCAAGAACCTATGTGACTTCGCGAGGTGTCATTCCCTATGGTGTCGTGATCGCCATGGGTGTCATCGTATCGCTCGTTTTAGACAGGTTGCATTGATTGATAAAAAAATTTGAACGACATGAAAAGTCAATCGCAGAAAAGGTGAGACGAAAAATGAAAAATACAAGAGTCTGGATCATGTTGGGGGTAGCCGTCTTGTGTGGATTACTGGCCGTCGTACTCGCCGCACAATGGTTAACGAATCAATCATCGCGAGGCATTGCACACATTGCAGTGGCAGCGACCGATATCAGTCTTGGACAGCGGTTGACGCCCGATTTGGTGAAAGTTGTCGACTGGCCAGCCTCGAGTACACCACCGGGCGCGCATAAAGACATTACTGCACTCGATGGGCGAGTGCTGCGTACCAGTCTGTTGCGGGGAGAGGCGATCATCGATTCCAAGCTGGCACCTCTGGGAACCACCGGTGGTTTATCCGCTGTCATCGGCGAGGGCCGGCGAGCAATGACAGTCAGAGTCAATGACGTGATTGGCGTTGCCGGATTTGCGTTACCCGGTAATTACGTCGACATACTCGTCAATACTCAGCGCGACAATGAAAGTGATTCAGCCCGCGACAAACAGATCTCCAAGATTGTCCTTGAGCGCATCCTGGTATTGGCAGTTGCACAAGACGTTGGGCGCGATGAAACCAAGCCGCGTGTCGTCAATGCGGTTACCCTCGAAGTGAGCCCTGCGCAGGCGGAAAAACTCGATCTTGCACGCAGCGTTGGCAGTCTCTCGCTCGTACTACGCAATCAGATGGATCCTCAGGCAGCCAGTACAGAGGGCGCGATGAAATCTTCTCTGCTGGATGAGCGTGTGACACCGCTTGTACAACAAAAAACAGTCAATCGTCCGTCATCACCGCCCTTGGCCAGGAAAAAGCCAAAACCGGAAGTGAGTCCGACAAAACCCGATGTCGTTGTCGCGGAAACTCCCCAAGTACCCGAAACAAAAATAGCGCCAGTCGCAACACCTGCTGTGAACAACGCAGCCGCGATGACGGAAGTTTTTTGTGTCGGCGTCATTAATGGCGTGCGAAATTCCACCGAGTGCTACTGAACTCCCAAACCAACACAAACAAGAGGAGAAACATCATGCTGCAACGTCGCGCGAAGCAAAGAATGATGATGGCCATGAGGGTGAATGGTAATGGTGTACAAGGTCTTGCCAGATCCTTGCGGGGATTATTGAATGGACAAAGCTGGCGGGTAGTACGCACGATTAATCATCAACAATTTGGTGTACGGTTTACCCGCATCGAATACGCGCCAAATTCAGCTCAGGATGCTAAAAATCTTGCGGATTCTTTGGGTATTAATGCCAAATTTCGTCTCAATAATCAGCAGGCCGGCACCCAAATGCGCATTATTCTTGGTCATGACCTGAAAGATCTGAGTGAGATACGACAACGTCTTGCTGTGGCCGCTTACACCACGCATATATCCAACGTAACCCCGGCAAAGTCCGACAAAGGTTATGCGGTGAATTGATCATTGCGCTGCTGCGACGATAGCGCGGGGGCTTTCCGGGGCGCTCCACACCACATCCTGATCTACTGAATACAAACTGCAGGGTGTCTTGCTGTTTTTCTGGCAGGCCTCGAGGGCACGTGATGGTGGATCGTCGCCATCTTCAGCCCAGCTCCATGCACCTGATGCAGAAACCGCAAAGGCACGCGGTAATGATTGACTCAGATAATGTCGATAGGCCGCGCGCCCTGTCTCTGTCAGATGGGGAATGGCATCCACATTGTCGAGCGCCGCGAATCCGCTCGCCGGGATGCGTGCCCTCTCGCCAACGAGCGTGTTGATATCTGTTGGCAGGCCTATGCGCTGCAAAAAGCGCTCAGTTTCTGGCCACCAGACAGGAATGCCATCCCGACTGCTGATCAGGCCATGAGCGTCTGATTTGAAACGACCATAGGCGATGAGTTGCGATGATCCTCCGGCTGACTGATAGGCGGTCTGCAAGCGTTGTGCCAGAGAAGGGTCAAAGTAGCTGTCGTTCTCGCCATAGAACCAGAGGCTGGGCAGTGAAGTTCTGCTGCCGTAACTGGTAAAGGCAGTAACCAGCGCCGCTTTCCAGTCGCAGAGATCACCATCGATACGCAGGCCGCCAGCAAAATTGAGCAAGCCGCGCACACCGGGAAACTGCCTTGTACCGAAGGCCATGGTGGCTAGCCCGCCGTAGGATTGGCCTGCAACGATGATTCGGTCATGGTCTATCCAGGACATTTTTGTTAGCGCGCGTAGAGCAGCTTCGATATCGTCGGCCTGCATCATGCCGTTGTCATGCATGTTGCAACCGAAGTCGCTGTAGATGCCATCGGATTTTGAAAATCCCTTGCGCATGGGGACGGCGACAGCGTAACCCCGTCTGACGAATTCCCGCCCCATGGCAAGAAAGCGATCTCTTTTTTGTGCAGCAGGTTTGCCGCGCTCCTTGCCATGATTCATTAGCAGCAAAGGAAATGGGCCTTCGCCTGGCGGTTTGTAGATGGTGGTTTCGAATCGTAGCTGCTTGCCATTTTCGGTGACTGGCAGCATGAGCACTTGCTCGTTGATCGAGGCATCAAGGGCCTGTGCTTCTGCTTGTCGTGTGAGCAGTGCGAAGGCAATGAGTAGAAATAGACATTGAATCAAGCCAAAATGCGGGCGACGTTTCATGAGGTCTTCTTGATGAGCAAATGAGGCTCATTTTAAAGATCGCATTGCCAGCGCTCAATGACTCAAAGAATAATTTCCGTAACTAATTATGGAAATTAAAATTTTGTCAAACAAGCGCTGGTCTGTTGTCATGCAGATATTTTTGGGAACAGGTGTTCGCCATAAACGACAGAGTTATCAATCGATTGCCTCAAGCCGTGTCGCCTTCATGCGTGACGCCAGCAGCTTACCCTTGCGAGCGCGCTTGCCGAAGTGATGTGCGAGATCAGCACCGCTGAGCGTGTTTTCCTGCGGCTTACCACTGCGAGCACTGGTACCGACTATACGCACACCTTTTTTCGATATCGGTTGCGCTGCGAGCAGCTTTTCATTTGGCTCGAGATCCATCAGCGTCACACCGCGTCCGCCGCTGGCTTGTGTCTTGATCTCATCCATCCCGAAAACCAGCAGGCGTCCCTTTTCTGACAGGCAGACCAGTGCGCTGGCTTGTTTGCCTATGATGACTGGCATTACAGGTTCATCGCCGTCCTCCATACTCATGAAGGATTTGCCGCCTTTTTGACGGCTGATCATGTCACCGGCTTTGGCAGCAAATCCAAAGCCTCCGGTCGATGCAAGCAGCAGCGGTGTTTCAGGTGTGCCGGCAAAGTAATGGACAAGACGCGTGCCAGTTTCTACTTCGACCAGCGTGGTCATGGGTACACCATCGCCCCGCGCTCCTGGTAACTGAGATACCGCGACGGAATAGACGCGGCCATTCGAGCCAAAGGCTAGTACATGATCAGTGGTTCGGCATTCGAAGGTTGAATACAGGCTATCGCCGGCCTTGAAGCTGAACTGCTGCGCGTCGTGACCATGACCCTGACGGGCACGCACCCAGCCTTTTTGCGAAATGATGACAGTGACCGGTTCATCAATGACCTTGATCTCGGCAACAGCTTTTTCTGCTGCCTTGATCAGGGTACGTCGCGCATCACCATATTGTTTTGCGTCTGCATCGATTTCCTTGACGATGAGTTTTTTCATTGAAGAAGGATTGTCGAGCAGTTCCTGGAGTGTGGCTTTTTCCTTGCGCAGCTCGGCGAGTTCCTGCTGCACCTTGATCGCTTCCAGTCGCGCGAGCTGGCGCAGGCGAATTTCCAGAATATCTTCCGCTTGTCGTTCGGATAGCTTGAAGGCCTTCATCAGCGCCGGCTTGGGCTCATCGGACTCGCGGATGATCTTGATAACCTTGTCGATATTGAGCAGTACGGCTTCACGACCTTCCAGAATGTGAATGCGATCATCTACTTTGGCGAGTCGGTGCTGCGTGCGACGAGTGACAGTAATGAAGCGGAAGGCGATCCATTCGCGCAGAATGTCGCCCAGACCTTTCTGACGTGGCTTGCCATCGTTACCGATCATGACCAGATTCACACCGACGTTGTTTTCCAGCGAGGTGTGTGCGAGCAGCAGATTGCTGAACTCTTCCTGATCTTGATTTTTTGATTTTGGCTCGAATACGAGGCGTACCGGTGCATCTCGACCGGATTCGTCGCGTACGGTATCGAGTACGCCAAGAATCGCTTGTTTGTTGGCCATCTGGTCGGCTGACAAGCTCTTTTTACCCAGTTTGATTTTGGGATTGGTGAGCTCTTCGATTTCTTCCAGAATTTTTTGTGATGAAGTACCCGGCGGCAGTTCAGTCACGACCAGCTGCCACTGACCTCGCGCCATATCTTCGATTTTCCAGCGCGCGCGCACTTTGATACTGCCGCGTCCATTTTGGTAAATCTCGCTGACCGTGGTGTCCGGCGTGATGATCTGGCCACCACCGGGGAAATCCGGGCCAGGTATCAGCGCCATCAGTTCATCGTGCGAGAGCTTGGGATTTTTGATGAGTGCCACTGCGGCCAGTGCAACCTCATGCAGATTGTGTGAGGGTATTTCAGTTGCCAGGCCCACTGCGATACCGGATGCGCCGTTGAGCAATACGAATGGAAGCCGCGCAGGCAGCAGCTTGGGTTCTTCGGTGGAGCCATCGTAG
>JACCDK010483346.1_pt1 | contig 21410 bp, 20 predicted proteins | sample 7445871 | NCBI WGS metagenome assembly JACCDK01 (sample SAMN15323436, study PRJNA562643) | freshwater metagenome | isolation source: river surface water | place: USA:Blue River Watershed | collected 2017-08-15
GGGTATTTAGAACCGACGAACCAGCCCTATGCAATCGCAAAAATAGCTGGTATTGAAATGTGTGATAGTTATAGAGCGCAATATGGCTGTAATTTTATATCTGCAATGCCTACGAATTTGTATGGCACTAACGATAATTACCATCCCGAAAATTCACATGTGCTACCATCATTAATTCGAAGAATAATTTTAGCAAAAAAGAACAATGAATCAAATGTAACTATTTGGGGTACGGGAACACCAAGAAGAGAATTCTTGCATGTAGATGACTTAGCGGACGCTTGTTATTTTTTATTACAAAATTATAATGAACAAGGATTAGTTAATATAGGAAGCGGAAAAGATATTTCTATAAAAGAATTGGCAGAGTTGATAGCCCGAGAAGTAGGATATGATGGGCTTCTTATTTTTGATACAAGAAAACCTGATGGTACACCAAGAAAGCTATTGGATTCTAGTAAAATCAATAACTTGGGCTGGTGTTCAAAGTATGATCTTATTGATGGAATACAAAAAACGATTGGCGAAGTTATAGATCATTTTTGATTGACAAAATTAGTTTCTGTAAACAATTTTTTGAAGAATAATTAAATGGATTGGTATTGTAGAATCTATTAAAAATTTAATTTTCGTGAATATTGACAAGTAGAAAGTAGATAAATTCAGTGTGGGTGACACAGATAAAATTCATAGAAAAGGCAGCGTCAAAAAAATAGATACTAAAGAAGAGGTTGCTTTTTGAATGGACTTTTTAGACAAAAAGTTATTTTTAGTTTTTGCTAACAAATTTTAGAAAAATGGATTGTGTCAATATTAGATAAATTTAAAATAAAATGAAAAGAGAAATTGCAATTATTGGATTAGGTTATGTAGGATTACCGCTTGCGGTTGCTTTTTCAAAAAAGTATAGCGTTATAGGTTTTGACACCAATAATAAACGAGTTGAAGAGTTACTCAAAGGAAAAGATAGAACCTTAGAGGTAGATAAATCAGCTTTATGTGCTGCAATTGACGCATTTAAGTCAAGCCGAATAGGATTAAACGTAACGTCATGTCTAGAGGACATTAAGGGATGTAATATATATATTGTAACTGTACCTACTCCGATTGATAGCAATAATAGGCCATTATTAGAACCCTTAATTAAAGCTACAAGAGCATTAGGGTCTGTCTTAAAAAAGGGTGATATAGTGATTTACGAATCAACAGTATATCCAGGGGTAACCGAAGAAGAAATGGTCCCAATTTTAGAAAATATTAGTGGACTTTCTTACAATAATGATTTCTTTTGTGGGTATTCACCTGAACGTATTAACCCTGGAGATAAGAATCATACCGTTACAAAAATTTTAAAGGTGACTAGCGGTTCTAACTCTGAAATTGCAACGCTTATTGATGATTTATATAAGAGCATTATAGATGCAGGTACTTACAAAGCGCCAAGTATAAAAGTTGCAGAGGCTGCTAAAGTAATTGAAAATGCTCAAAGAGATATAAATATTGCCTTTATAAATGAGCTAAGTAAGATTTTCAATTTAATGGGTATAGATACAATTGAGGTTTTGGAGGCTGCTGGTACGAAATGGAATTTTTTAAAGTTCAAACCAGGCTTGGTGGGCGGTCATTGTATTGGAGTTGATCCTTATTATTTAGCACAGAAAGCTCAAGAAGTGGGATATAATGCTGAGATAATCTTGTCAGGTAGAAGACTAAATGATTCCATGGGTAGATATATAGCTAGTGAAGTAGTTAAATTAATGATAAAGAAGAGTATAAATATTAATAAGTCTAATGTACTAATATTAGGATTTACATTCAAAGAAAACTGTCCTGATGTAAGAAATACACGTGTAATTGACATTTATAAGGAGTTAATTAATTATGGAATTAATGTGGAGATCTACGACCCTTGGTTAGACCCCAAAGAAGTAAAGCAAGAATATAACCTTGACGTCATGAGGGAGTTACCTTTTGGTCCATACAGTGCAGTGATAATAGCTGTTGGACATGAAGAATTTTTGACTTTGGATATTAGAGCACTTGTGCCATTTGGTATCTTGTATGATGTGAAAGGCATATTCCCAAAAGAAATTATTGATGCAAGATTATAATTTTATGTTTACTAAGGATTTATACAACACTAAATTTCATCAAATTGATTTATCTAAGTTCTCAGTTTTAGTTACAGGGGGGGCAGGTTTTATCGGTTCTAATATTGTAGAATATCTGTTAAAGTATAACATTGGACATGTTAGAGTTTTAGATAATCTTTCAAATGGATACTATAGCAATATTAAGGACTTTGAAAATTTTTTGAATTTTGAATTCATTCAAGGTGATATAAGAGATATTGAAACTTGCATAAAAGCTGTAAAAGGTGTTAATTTTATCGTACACCAAGCTGCCTTAGGAAGCGTTCCCCGAAGCATTGAGGACCCCATGATATCAAATAGTGTAAATGTTGATGGGTTTTTAAATATGTTGGTTGCGGCAAAAGATTCGCCAGATTTAATTAGAATGGTCTATGCTGCATCAAGTAGTACTTATGGCAATAGTCCAATTCTTCCAAAGAAGGAAGGTAATGAGGGTAGTCCTTTATCACCATACGCTGTTACAAAATTGGTAAATGAGTTATATGCGGATGTTTTCAGTAGGGTTTATTCTTTTCATACGATAGGTCTAAGATATTTTAATGTGTTTGGACCAAAACAAAATCCAAATAACCCATATGCGGCAGTTTTGCCTATATTTTGTAAAAGATTTATTGAAGGAGAGTCTCCTATCATTAATGGTAGTGGAGATATCTCAAGAGATTTTACATTTGTTGAAAATGTAGTGCAGGCAAATATTTTATCACTTTTTTGTGATTCATTCGAACATAACAACCAACATCAAGTTTATAATGTGGCATGTGGAACAGAGATTTCACTAAATGAAGTAATAAGGTTATTAACAAATATTTCTAAAAAAGAAATTCAACCGGTTTACTCACATTCAAGAAAAGGAGATATTTTGCATTCAAAAGCTAGTATAGAAAAGATTAGAAAAATTGGTTATGAACCATTAATTGACTTTGAGCAGGGCTTAAAAATTGTATATGATTATTATTTAAATCATTCAATCTAGACTTCAAGTACGGATGACTTTAATTATAAACGATGATAAAATATATATATAAAATATTAACAACCAAAGAAAGAAAAAAAGGTATTGTTATTTTATTCTTTGTATTCTTTACAGCTATCTTTGAATTGTTTGGATTACTTTCCGTTTTGCCATTCATGGCGGTAGTGGGAAAGCCTTCATTAATCAAGACTAATTATTATTTATATGAGGTCTCTAATTATCTAGAATATTTTGGGATCAAAACTGATATAGAATTTTTAACCTTTCTTGGGATCTTATCCTTAATAGTTCTTTTATTTTCTGGAGTTTTTAGGTTGGCTTCTCAATTGTTTATTAATAGGTTTATAGAGTACAAACGACATTCTATTGAAATGAGAATTTTAAATGTTTATTTGAAAAAGGAATATCAATTTTTTGTTTTAAATCATTCACAAGATTTGTCAAAGACTGTTTTGTCGGATGTAGATCAATTTATAACACAAGCACTAAGACCAACCATTAACATGATAGCTTATGGTTTTGTTTTAGTTAGTTTAATTTTTGCACTTATAATTTTTAACCCAAAATTAGCATTACTTTCGATATTGTTTTTAGGGTCTATTTCCTTTTTTTTGTCTCAAATCATGAGGAGATTAACATCAAAAATAGGTAATGTTAGATCAGTCGAAAATAAAAAGAGATATGTATATTCTGGGGAAATATTTAGTTCAATTAAAGAAATAAAATTTTCAAATACTCAGTTATATTATCTCAATCGATTCAGTAAGTCTTCATTAAAATTTTCCGAATCGCAATCTAAATATATGTTCATACTTCAGGTACCGAATATCGTAATTGAAACTATGTTGTTTATTGGGATGTTAATTGCAACACTAATTTTTTTCCATTCTCAAAACAAACTTAGTGATTTTTTTCTTGGAGAAATATTGCCAACTATTGGCTTTTTTGGATTGTCGGTTTTAAGACTAAAACCTGCAGCTATTGCAGTATATAATGGTGCAATAAGTCTCAGATACGCTAAAAGCATAGTAAGTTCAATTCATAATATAATAACCCAAGAAGACGAAATTAATATTTCTCGAAACGAAAAAGTTACTTTTTCAAGTTCAATTAAAATTGAATCAGTAAGTTTTAAATATAGTGAATCAGATAATCTTATTTTAAAAAATATTGACTTATCAATCGAAAAAGGAAAATCTATTGGGATAATAGGACCCTCTGGAGCTGGAAAATCTACTTTATTAGATTTATTAATGTGTTTGATTATTCCATCTTCTGGAAGTATTTTGGTGGATAATAAACAACTTAATGTGCATAATATTAAATCCTGGCAAGCTATGATTGGCTATGTACCTCAGTCAGTACATCTTATTGATGATACTATTATAAAAAATATTGCTTTTGGTTTACCACAAGAATATATTGATATTGATCGAGTTCATAAATGTTGTGAAATTGTGCAATTGGACAGATACATTAGTGACATCTTACCAAAGGGTTATTTCTCTTTGGTGGGTGAGAGGGGTGTTCAACTTTCGGGAGGTCAGAAACAAAGAATTGGCATTGCACGGGCATTATACCACGATCCTCAAATCATTATATTTGACGAAGCATCAAGCGCCCTAGATGTCGATACAGAGTTAGCAGTAATGTCCGCAATTAATGAGTTATCAAGAACAAAAACATTAATAATAGTCGCACATCGTTTGAGTACGGTCAAAAGTTGTGATTTCATTTATCAAATTGAAGATGGTATAATTAAATCGAAGGGCACGCCAAATGAAATTTTAAAATTGTAATTTGAATGGAAAATAATAAGAACTTAGTAATTATAGATTGTACATTAAGAGATGGTGGTTATTACAACGACTGGCATTTCTCTAAAAAATTAGTGAATAAGTATTTGGCTGCGATTTCTAAAACCATAGTTAACCATGTAGAAATAGGATTTAGATTCAAATCTAAGGTTGGATTTTTGGGCCCGAATGCGTATACGACTGATGATTATTTAAGGAAATTAAATATTCCAAAAGGGTTGAAAATAGGTGTAATGATAAATGCGTCAGACCTAAAAGGTACCTTATCTGTGCAAAATCAAATAAATCAATTATTCCCTGAGGATTCAAATACTTCGAAGATAGATTTTGTTAGGATTGCAAGTCATTATCATGAGCTAGATATTTCATTTGAAGCAACGAGAGCATTAAAAGATTTAGGATTTACAGTTGGATTAAATTTAATGCAAATAAGTGAGCGAAGTTTAGATGAAATTAAATTTTTTATAAATAGGTCTAAGGAATTTCCTATAGATGTTTTATACTGTGCTGACTCAGTTGGTGGATTAGAGCAAACTGATGTAGAAAGAATTTACAGAGTTTTTTTAGAAAAATGCAATCACATCCCATATGGTTTTCATGCACATGATAATCTGCATTTAGCATTACTAAATTCATTTTGTTCTATAAACCTCGGTGCAACATGGGTGGATTGTACAGTATCTGGTATGGGACGTGGTCCTGGAAACACAAAAACAGAAGAATTACTTTTAGAACTTGATAGTGATGATGGAAAACAAAGTGACTTAACTCTACTTTTGGAATTGTTGAATTCAGATTTTTATAAATTAAAGACACATTATCAATGGGGCACTAATATTTTTTATTATATGTCAGGCAAATGGTCGATTCATCCAACTTATGTACAGTCGATGTTAAATGACAGTCGTTATGATGCATTAAGTATAATTTCTGTTTTAAAGCATTTAAAGAATCATTCAAATCGAACTAAATTTATTTCTAGCTTATTGCAGGATAATTCTGAATTCAATGAAAATTTAATTTTGGAAAATTGGAATCCGGAGGAAATTTTTGCAAATAAAGATGTGATGATAATCGGAAATGGTGAAAGCGTTGTTCAATTTTCTGATGAAATCATAAATTTCATTAAAAAATTCAACCCAATTGTTATTGCCTTAAATTACAATTCAAATTTTAACTTTAATGAGATTGACTTAAGAGTTTCAAGTCATCCTCTAAGAATACATGCAAGCTTGGAACAATTTTTATCAGATGATAAATTAGTAGTGCTTCCTTTTAATGCTTTAGATGATAATGAGTTACAATTAGTTTCCAATATTAATAGAATTAAAAATTTCAATTATAAAATAAATGAAATTGGTTTTAGTATTGATCATTTTTGTGAGATACCTTCAAGTTTGACAATTGCATATGCCTTAGGTCTTGTTACAAAAGGTAATTGCAGCAATATTTATGTGGTTGGAATTGATGGTTATGAATACGGTGATAAACGAAATGATGAATTAGAAAACATTTTTAGCTTATTTTATGATTCGTTTCCTAATAAGAAAGCCGTTTCCTTAACTGGAACAAAAATCAAAGGACTAAAGGTTGAAAGTATTTATGGATTTTAACCAAAATTCTGCTTGTGTAATTATTCCTGCTAGATATAAATCTAGTCGGTTTCCAGGAAAGCCATTAGTAAAAATAAGCGGAAAGCCTATGGTTCTATGGGTAGCGGATAAAGCCGCATTATCTGTTGGAGTCGACAATGTTTTTATTGCAACTGATGATATAAGAATTTCAAATGTTGTAGCAGAAGCAGGTTATAAATTCATTTTGACTGATTCAGATCTTTTAACTGGTACTGATAGAGTTGCCAAAGCTGCTGAATCTTTGGACTATGAAATAATTGTAAATGTTCAAGGTGATGAACCGATGGTTAATCCACAAGACATCAATAATTGTATAAGAGCAAAGTTGGAGAATCCAGATAAAATAATAAACGGGTATACTATTATTTCAAATAATGAGCTCAAGGAGAGTGTAAACATCCCTAAAGTTTTGTTCAACGAACAAAATAATTTAATTTATTTATCGCGCAATTTAATACCTGGTTTCAAGAATGATGCTTTAAAGCCAGATAGATATTTTAAGCAAGTATGTATTTATGCATATTCAAAGGACGAACTATTTAAATTTCATCATTTTGGTAGAAAGAGTATAATTGAAAATTATGAGGATATTGAAATACTTAGGTTTTTAGAATTAGGCATTCAAGTTAGAATGATATTGTGTTCGGAAGGAAGTTTAGCTGTAGATACGCCAGAAGATGTTAATGATGTTGAAAGAGCTTTAAATAAGTTTTTCGATGCTAAGTAAGTATAATTCAATAATCTTTGATTGTGATGGAGTAATACTTAACTCAAATAATATTAAATCTAATGCCTTTTATGAAACTGTAAAAGATTTTGGAGTAGAATTCGCCCTTCAACTTTATAATTATCACATTGAAAATGGAGGTATTTCTAGATATGCTAAATTTGAATATTTTGAGAAAGTGATATTAAAAAATCAGTTTAATGTAAATAGAATAAACTTATTAGAGAAGTTCTCCGCAATTATTATTGATAGTTTAATTAATTGTGAAATAATGGAAGGCATTGATTCTTTGAGATCAGCAAATCCTAATTGTCACTGGAGTGTAATTTCAGGTGGCGATGAGTTAGAGCTTAATTATATATTTCAAAAAAAAAATATTGAACATTACTTCGATAATAGAATTTTTGGAAGCCCAAAAAATAAATATGAAATTATTGAAAGGGAAAAGAGTTCAGGAAATTATCAAGCACACACCTTGTTTATAGGAGATAGTAAATTAGATTTTGAGGTGGCAAAGTATTTTAATTTTGATTTTGTTTTTGTCAGTCAATGGACAGAATTAAAAGACTGGAGGTTATTTTGTTCCGAGAATGATATTTTTCATGTAAATGCCCCCAAAGATATTTTAACTATAAAATGAATAAATGAAAAACGGCAGAGTGTTAATAACCGGTGTAGCAGGTTTCATAGGTTCCCAATTGGCGGACAAATTTTTACGTGAAAAATTTGAAGTAATAGGAGTGGATGATTTATCCACCGGTAAGATAAGTAATATCCCGAATGGAGTCCATTTTACAAAACTTGATTTGTCAGATCACTCTCAATTTAGATTATTACCAAGACATTGTGATTTTATCTTGCACCTAGCCGGGCAGTCTAGTGGCGAGGTAAGTTTTGACAATCCAATATCAGATTTAGAGAAAAATTGTCATTCAACTTTAAATTTAATTAAATGGGGAATCAGTTCTGGAGTTAAGAAAATACTATACGCTAGTTCGATGTCAGTTTATGGAGATGGATTTGATAATCCCGTAAAAGAGTCGAATGAGTGTAACCCAAAATCTTGTTATGGAGTTGGTAAACTAGCTTCTGAGAATTATTTAAAAGTGTACCAAAATGAACTTCCATTTACAATTCTACGTATGTTCAATGTTTATGGGCCTGGACAAGACATGAGCAATATGAGACAAGGGATGCTAAGTATATTTTTAAGCCAAGCACTGAGTAGTGGGCATATTACAATTAAAGGAAGTTTAGATAGGTATAGAGATTTTATTTTTATAGATGATGTAGTTGATATTTGGTATAAATCTACCTTCAATGAGTTCACCAGAAATAAGATTATGAATGTAGGGTCAGGTAAAAAAATTCTTGTTCGTGATTTAGTACACAAAATAATTCAATTATTACCTGGAACTACCTATTCTACAACTGACGGAACAAAAGGAGATCAGTTTGGAATATATTCTGATAATTTTGAATTAATAAATACATTTTCAAAAGGACATTTTATCGAGCTGAATGATGGGTTAGCCCAATTTATTAATTACGTAAGAACAATATCGAATAAATGATCTTTACTTATATAAAAAGATATTTAATATCAATTTGGGGTTTGCTTCTAGTAAAATATTATGCGCTAAAGAAAAAAGAATCAACTATAAATCAATTAAATCGAAAGTTTAAACGAATAATTATTATTTGCCCAGGTCCTTCCGCGATTAAAATCAGAGATGAAATTATATCCGACTCAGATTGCGTCATATTTATTAATCATGCAATAAAATTGTTCGATGAAGTAAATTCAAAAAATAGTGTTAGTAGTAAAATGAATTTTTACTACTTCTCTGTAGACACGCCCAGGACCTCTGAGGCATTTGATTTAAGTCATGAATTTATGACAAAGGTTAATGTTATTTTTACTCCATATCACTACATCCATCTTCCATATTTTAAGTATTTAGATAAAATCGATATTTTATTAAATCCGCGTATAGGTTTTAGTTGGACTTATGGCTTTCAGATTAGAAATAACGGCCCAAAAGGATTTAGTGAGATTTCACATGGAAAGATAAGTGCTTGTGGCTTCGGAACACTTGTTTCCTCTCTTCAACTTGCATTTACTATGGGTCAACGAAACATAGTATTGTTTGGGTGTGATTTTGGAAGTTTGGGACAGGAAAAATATTTTGATCAATCTATCCCTATTCGTATGGATACGCCATTTAATAAAATTGAGAATGATTTTATTGAAATTTCGAAAATAATACGAGATAAGCATTGGAATATCAATATAAAATAAAAAATTACCCTATGGAATTTAACTATAATGATAACTATTTTATTGGTTTAGCTTCGAACTGGAATACGCAGTCCTTTCCTCACATAAAGGAGCTAATTAATTCACGCCTCCCTAAAAGGGGGCAGCTAAAGATTTTAGATCTCGGTTGCGGTACTGGAATGTATTTTCAAACTTTGGCTAAGGAGAATAACACCGTATATGGTCTTGATTATTCATTGTCATCCGTAAAAAGTTCTAAAGAAAAAGGCTATGTTGAGGTAAGACAAGGTGATATTCAATCACTGCCATACCATGATAATTCTTTTGATTTCATTTTTTGTACGGAGGTATTAGAACATATATTAGATTATGATCTGGCATTGCAGGAAATTTTCAGAGTGTTAAAAGCTGATGGTGTTTTACTCTTGACAACGACAACATATTACACCTCAATATTTCAGGTTGACCGAAAAGATTTTAAATTAAGTGTACTATATAAATACGTCAAAGGCTATTTTAAACTTAGTGTTAGGAATGAATTTATTCGAGAACATCTCTTTGAAAAAATGGGAGGTCATTATCATGGATTTATTTCACCTCATTTAGTTAAGGACCTTAAAAACGTTGGGTTTGTTGATTTGAAATATGAAAATCTTTTTATTCAGCAACCTTTACATCCATTTGACTCTAAGCAATTGAAATTATACTTGAAAGACAGAAAGAAAGACTTTAAATGGTTTTTTTTGACAATATTCAGATATAACATAATTGTATTCAATAAGATTTTTTTGACAATAGGAGCCTTTCCTAATAATGTTGTGATCGATGCTAGAAAAGCCCATTAAGGTTTTGCATTTAAATTTCTCGGATAATTTCGGGGGTGCTGCACGTGCTACCCTTCGTATAAATCATGCTTGTAATTTAATTGGACTTGATTCTAAAATATTGGTCATTGAGAATTTAAGAAATGATAATGTGTCCTTTTCTGTTATTTTTCCAATAAAGAAGTACTTTCTAATTGTTATTCGGAAGATAAGTAGGATAATCATAAAACTTGCGAATTCCAAAGATAATCATGATGAATCATTATCAATATTTGGATCTGGGCTGGTTCATTACATAAATAATTCAAAATATGATGTTGTAAATCTTCATTGGATTAATGGGGAAATGTTATCAATTGGAGATATTCGGAAAATCACAAAACCAATTGTTTGGACCCTTCATGATATGTGGCCATTCTGTGGCATAGAACATTATACTGAAAATAAATATTATATAAGTGGCGAGGGAATTAAGTCATTCAGCCTGAATAATTTTGTATTTAAATTAAAAAAACAGAAATGGAGTAATGTGAATATAAATATTGTTGGGCCTAGTAATTGGATTACAAAATGTGCAAAAAGTAGTATACTATTTAAAAAGCAAAATTGTTTGACTATACCTAATCCGGTAGACGGCGATATATTTTTTCCCATGGAAATGAAATTTTGCAGACAATATTTTGGTTTTTCTAATGATGTATGTATAATCCTATTTGGTGCAGTTTCAGGTACGGATCAGTTTCGTAAAGGCTTTGATTTGCTCTTATCTGCTTTATCTAATTTAAATTTATCTGGAATAGATGTTGAAGTCGCAGTTTTTGGGGGTAAGGCTGATGAACCAATAGATTGTCCTTTCAAAATACATAATGTTGGTAAAATTGATAATGATAAGGTTTTATCTTATTTATATAATTCATCAGATGTTTTCGTATTGCCTTCTCGTCAAGATAATTTGCCCAATACGTTGGTTGAAGCATCTTCTTGCGGAGTCCCGTCTGTTTCTTTTAATGTTGGGGGTTGTTCTGATATAATAGAACAATACGTTACAGGCTATTTAGCAACTCCTAACGATACGATTGATCTAGCACATGGGATAAGTTATATTCTACAAAATAGAACTCAATTTTCTAGAGAATTGATTTCAAAAAAGTCAATAGAAAAGTATTCATTTGAAAAGGTAGGATCGAATTATTATAATTTATATAAAAATATCTTGTCATGAAAATAGTATTTTTTACTCGTTATGGTAGACTAGGACCATCTAGTAGAATAAGGACATTTCAAATATTAGAAAATTCTGGTCTTAAGGAATATCAGATTAATTCATTAATTAGTGATAAGTTACTGAAAGATAGATATAAAAATAAAAAATATTCAATAGGGTCTGTAATTGTTTCAATGATTAATAGAATCATATTTGTGCTTAAAAGACCGAGGAATGAAGTTTTTTATATTGAAAAGGAGTTGCTTCCTTGGCTTCCTTTTTGGCTAGAAAAATTGATATTGGGAAAAAGAAAATATATACTAGATTTTGATGACGCCACCTGGCATTATTATGATCAGCATCCAAAATATTTGGTCAGATTTTTTTTTAAAAATAAAATAAAAAAGTTAATTAATCGGGCTACTCTAGTTTTTTGTGGGAATGAATATTTGAAAAAATATGCACAAATTTCTGGAGCAAAGAAAGTGGTAAAAATCCCTACCGTTATTGATTTTAAAAAGTACTCAAAAATTAAGGCTATTGAAATTCATTCTAGACAATTACGTATCGTATGGATTGGAACACCTGCAACTTCAGAATATTTATCCGTTATTACGGGACCCTTAAAAAAATTATCGAAGGAATTTGATTTTGAATTTGTGTTAATAGGTGACAAGAAATTTAGACTAGACGGTGTAAATATAGTTAATTATGATTGGTCTGAAAATACAGAGGTGAGTTTAATTAAGAGTTGTGATATTGGAGTAATGCCATTTTTTTTTACAAAATTTACCGAAGGAAAATGTGGTTATAAGTTAATACAGTATATGGCATGTGGACTTAGTGTTGTAGCGACATTTTCAGGAGCAAACACAGAGATAGTAGAAATTTGTGATGGAGGAATGGTGGTAAAAGATGAAAATGAATGGTATGATAGCCTACGTATGTTGATTTTAAATCATGATCTTCGAATTTATAATAAGACAAATTTACCCGAAAAAATTGAGCGATACTATTCCGTAGATAGTGTTGTAAACATTTGGATTCAGAGCTTACAAAATATTTAGTCATTTGCATAAGATTTTAAATTCGTTAACGGATATATGTTTAGTTGTTTTTTTTACAATGTGCTTAGTATTTCCGACTTCTCCAGATTTACTCAGTTTCAAATTTATATTTTTCGTTTTTTTATTTGGAATAAATATTTTTTTTAAGTTAAACAAATTTAAATTTTTCAATGCCCAATTAATTTGGATTTGCACATTATGTTTTCATGGTCTTTTTTTTTCAATATTAGGCTATATAAATAATGGTGTTGGCGCAATTAAAATGATTCAAGTTTCTTTCTTATGGCCATTTTTTTATTTTATTTTATTTTCATTTTATGAAAATGTAAAATTGTTTAAATTATTACATGCTGCTGTAAAAATTTCAGCGATTCTAATAAGCATTATTTCTTTAGCTCTTTTATTTTCTGCAAATTTTTTAGATTTTTCAACCTACGTTGAATTAAACGATAAAATCTCTTTTGGTTCGAATATTGGGCTAGCGAACATTGACAGTATATTCGGCTTTACAATTCCTGGTTTAATGTCTATGCCTTTTATTTTAGGTTATTTGGCAATATATTTCATCGAAAATTCAAGGAGTAAATTGTTTTTTATACTTTTTGTAATTATTGCTTTACTTTCTGGAAGAAACGCAGTATATTTAATAATATTATTATTTCCATTATTCTATTTACTTATTTCAAGATTTAGTTTAATTGGTAGAGTTAAAAGAATTGCATTTATTTATTTATTTTATTTTCTATTGTGGATAGTAGTTTATCTTTTCGCTTTAAACTATTTCAGTTTTGACTTGAAAGATTTATTTTTAGATAACTTTTCTAATTCTAACAACGGTATCCGAGAAAAGCAAGCATTTTTTTTATTAGAAGGCTTTTATGATAATTTTTTTTTAGGGGAAGGGTTAGGTGTGCCTAATTATAACATTATTAGGAATAGTATATCGCCGTGGTCATATGAGTTATCATATCATGCGATGTTATTTCAGACCGGAATTATTGGAACTGTGAGTTACTTGTTGATTTTAGTTATTCCAATATTAATTCAAAATTTCAATTTTTTAAAATTATTATTAAAATTAGAATTAAACAATAGAATATGTTTTTCTTTTGGTATATTAAGTTTGCTTTTGGCTAACTTTACTAATCCTTATTTTTATCGGTTTGATGCCATATGGATTATTGTACTTATTCCGTTTTTTCTGATGGCTTTCAATTTTAAAAAAAATCATTAAAAGACACTATGTATTATATATGAATGGGAAGTTAATTATTTCATTGGATTTTGAATTAATGTGGGGAGTTAGGGATAAGCGATCTATTGATAATTATGGAGAAAATATTATTGGTGTTCATCGTTTAATCCCAGAATTGATTGATATATTTGAAGCATATGATGTAAAAGTCACATTTGCAATTGTTGGTTTTTTATTTTTCAAATCGAAAAGAGAATTTTTATTTAACCAACCCAATAACAAACCTAATTATGATGATTCAAATTTAAATCCATATCAAATCAATTATTTAAGTGAATTATATGAAGAGGATTTATATCATTTTGCGCCAAATTTGATAGATTTAATTTTGACTTCCAATAAACATGAATTAGGAAGTCATACTTTTTCACATTACTATTGTTTAGAACCTGGTCAGGATATCGAAGCTTTCAAGTCTGATTTAAGTAAGTTTTCAGATATAGCCAATGATAGGGGAATAGAAATTGAGTCTATTGTTTTTCCTAGGAATCAGATTAATTATGATTACCTAGATTTGTGTTCAGATTTTGGAATTAAATGTTTTAGGGGAAACCAAAAATCTTGGCTTTATTCTCCCCGTAATGGGAAGGAAGAATCTATCTTGAGAAGAGTATTGAGATTACTGGATTCATATGTAAATTTAACAGGGCATCACACCTACTCAATTGTTGGAGATAGTTTAAAATATCCAATCAATTTGCCTGCAAGTCGTTTTTTACGACCTTGGAACAAAGTATTTTGGTTTCTAGAATATTTTAAGTTAAGAAGAATAAAGAATAGTATGACATATGCTGCTAAAAATAATCAAGTTTTTCATTTGTGGTGGCACCCTCATAACTTTGGATCGAATCGAGCAGAAAATTTGGCTCAACTTAAGATTATACTTCGTCATTTTTCGATGTTAAAGACTAAGTATAATTTTAAATCTGAAACAATGAAATCAATAATTAATAATTTATAATGTTCTCTTATTATGCTTCCAAAAATCGTAATTTTAGCTCGTGATTCTGTAGCTTCTAGGGCTCTTTACTGGGATTTATCTAAGAAGTTTACGGTGGAATATGTTTTTTTAGAAAAAAAAAGTAATAGGTTACAATTTATAATTAGAAGGCTGAAGAAAAATAATATTTTTACTGTTTTTGGACAAACTTTATTCATGCTATTAGTACTCAAAATAGTCAAATTATTTTCGAACAATAGGCTCAATGAAATTATTAATAAATATCAATTAAAAATTGATCAAATTCCAAAGCATAAGGTATTTAAAACAAAGTCTATAAATGAAAAAACAGTGTTCAAAAAAATATCTGAGATTAATCCGGATTTAATTTTAGTTAACGGCACCAGAATAATTTCTGTTGATAATTTAAATTCTCTTAAATGCAAAATTATCAATCTTCATTTAGGAATAACGCCAAATTATCGCGGGAGTCATGGAGGATATTGGTCAATAAGAAATAATGAGTTGAATTGTTTTGGTTCAACTTTTCATTTTATTGATTCTGGCATAGACACTGGGAAAATTATACTTCAAATTTACACTAAATTCAATTCTTCAGATACCATAGCAACTTATCCTTTACTGCTATTTGCAAGCTCATTGGAACATTATGAAAAGTTAATTTGGGAATTATATTGTAATAAGTTAGAATTAAAGGAGAATAAAGTACAAATGGGCAAATTATACTATAACCCGACAGTATTTGATTATTTATGGCATCTATTTGTTTATGGAATTAAGTAATTTGTTAAATAGAAATAAAGAGTATTGTGTAATTATTATTACGTTTAACCCGGTACTTGATTTTTTGGAAAAAAATTTGGAAAAATTATTGAGTTATTCAATTAGAACATTAATATTTGATAATTTTTCTCAAAATATTGATGGATTGTTAGCGCTAAAAAGGAAATTTGATTCTCAAAATGAAATTGTTGAGTTTCATTTTAATTCTTTAAATGTTGGTTTAGGAAAAGCAACTAATATAGGATTTGAATATGCTAAGGATAATGGATTTAAATATATTTTCCTTTTTGATCAAGATACCAAAATAAACATTAATTATTTGGAGGATTCTCATCTTGCTATAAAGGAAGTTGAAGAACTTTTTTGTTCGCCTGCAGTTATGACAGCTTTGTGTGTAAACAGAGCTAATGAAACTAAAGAAATTGTTGCCACATCATCCTTTGATTTAAAAGTTTTGAAAAATGCTATAGCGTCTTGTTCTTTAATAAATTTGGATATTTATCTAAAAATACAAGGTCAGATGGAAAACCTTTTTATTGACCATGTAGATACAGAATGGTATTTCAGAGCAATAAATTATGGTTTTCGAATTTATGCAATCGAAGGAGATTATGTTTCACATCAAATTGGAGATCGGAATTTACGTTTTTTTGGCAGAGATTATAATGTTCATTCTCCTTTAAGAATTTATTATAGAACACGAAATACTGTTTATTTATCTAGAATTAATTATATACCGATTTATTGGAAATTGAAGTCCTTTGCAACAATGTTTTACAGGGTGACAATTTTTACTCTACTAATAAATGGCAGTCGTTTAAAGTATTTTAAAAGTTATTTTAAAGGGTTATTTGATGGTTTTTTATTAAATAGATGAAGTGTGTTTTTATCATAGTTTGTTATAATGATAGTGATAATCTGACGATGTCACTTCGAAATATGTCGAATTATTTGTCAAAAAATTTACATCTTTTGGTTATAGATGGTAATTCAACTGATGGCACATTAAATGTCCTTTCATCGTTTAAGATGATTAATCCTGAATATTTTAATTATATTTCTGAGCCTGATTGTGGTCTTTATGATGCTATGAATAAAGGTTGGAATATCTGTGAAGTAGATGATTTTATTTGTTTCATTGGTGCAGGTGATTATTTATTAAATTTTCCATCTAAAATACCTTTTAATTACGACGCTTATTACGGGAAAGTGAAACTCGGGTCGAAATATTTTCGAATGAATTTTAGCATGTTTCGAAATAACTTTATGGGAAATTACATTCATCATCAAGGAGTTCTGATTAGAAAGAGAAATTATAATTCTCCTTTTTCGTTGAGATTTCCGGTATATGCTGATTATAATTTTAATTTGAAACTAATTAATTCTGGTATAAAATTTCAATATTTAGAAAACTTTGAAACTTATGCTGACCCAAATGGGATAAGTTCAAAATTTAATTTGAAGGAAATGTTCAAGGTAATATTGTCACATTCAGGTTTATCTGGGGCATTTATTTTTTTGCTTTTATTTGGTTTAAGGAAGTTATTCAAAAAAAATACTAATGAAGCTTTTTAGAGTTACTACTTTATCATCTCAATTAAATTTATTACTAAAAGGACAATTTTCATTTTTTATCAAGAATGGGTATGACGTTTTTGGAGTCAGTGCGAATAATGGCGACCATGTATCTGAATTCATTAGTAGAGAGAACTGTAAGTGGTTATATCTTCCAATATCTCGTTTTTTTAATCCAATTTATGATCTTTTATCACTAGCTGTTTTAATTTATTATTTCTTAAAGTACAAACCTGATATTGTTCATACTCATTCCCCTAAGGCCGGTCTTTTAGGTCAATTTGCAGCTTTCATGTGCAGAGTCCCTTGTAGAATACATACTGTTGCTGGTCTTCCCTTATTGGAGTCACATGGAATAAAAAAAGTTATATTGTCTTTTGTTGAAAAGTTTACATATTCTCTTTCCCACTGGGTGCTGCCAAACTCTAAAAATATGGCTGATTATCTATTGAATAATGAATTAGTTAATGTAAATAAATTACATCTTTTGGGTAATGGAAGTACAAATGGTGTAGACACAAATTTTTTTTCTTGTTCGAAAGAAATTAAAGATTCTTCAAAAAGAATAAAAGATTCACATAATATTTCTAGCAACAGTTCAATTTTATTGTATGTGGGCAGGCTAGCTTCTAGTAAAGGTATTTCTGAATTGATTTGTGCATATCAGTCTTTATTGGGTAGCAATCCTAATTTGTATTTATTCTTGGTTGGGAACTTAGACGAGAAGGATGTTCTTCCTTCATATACAATGAACATTATCATGAATGAAAGTAGAATAATTTGTACTAATCACGTTCATGATATTAGGCCCTATTTACACCTGTGCGATTTATTTGTATTCCCAAGTTATAGGGAAGGGTTGCCACAATCTTTACTTCAGGCTTGCTCTATGTCGAAGTGTTGTATTGCGACAAATATTAGTGGATCTAATGAAATAATCGAACATAACTTGTCTGGTTTTTTAATTCCAGCAAAAAATGTCAATTCTATAAGTAATTCCATAGAATATTTGTTGAGTAATAAATTATTACGAGATAAATTTGGCTTGGCTGCAAGAGAGCACGTTGTGAAAAATTATGATCAGAATTATTTGTGGAATGAGTTGAAAGAATTTTACCAAAGTAAAAGTTATAGAAAATGATTTTGTTGACAGGGTCAAGTGGATTTTTAGGGAAATTTATTTTTCGGTATTTGAAAGGACATGACTTAAAAACATTATCCAGATTTTCTGGAGATTATAAAGTTAGACTTGATAAGATTATTCCTGAATTTATTGACTCATTTGAACTTATAATTCACAACGCCGGGCTTGCTCACGTGAGTGCGAATGAGAAAAATACGCATAATTTTTATAGAACAAATGTACTTGGTACATTTAATTTATTAAAGGGCTTGGAAGGGACGTCAATCCCTAAAAAGTTTATTTTAATTAGTTCTGTCTCTGTTTATGGCTTAGATTTCGGTATTGGTATAGATGAGGATAATCGGCTGAGAGCCAAGGATCCTTATGGAATTAGTAAAATTCAAGCAGAGCAGTTGGTTCTTGAATGGTGTGCAAAAAATAATGTTATTTGTACTATTTTACGATTACCACTAGTTATTGGTGAAAACCCACCCGGAAATTTGGGATCTATGATTAATGGAATTAAAAAAGGATTTTACTTTAATATCTCAGGTGGTAAAGCTAAAAAAAGTATGGTTTTAGCTAGTGACGTCGCAAAATATATCGTAAAAGCTTCTGAAATAGGGGGTACATATAATTTAACGGATGGTTACCACCCAACATTTAAAGAATTATCAGTTCATATATCTAAGCAATTAGGCAAAAAGAATCCAAAAAATTTAAACTCTTACACTGCTAAATTTATTGCTTTGTTTGGAGACTTTTTTGGTTCAAAATTTCCATTGAACACGCAGAAATTAAATAAAATCACCGCTGATTTAACATTTGATGATACAAAAGCGCGAAAGGCTTTTGGGTGGAACCCAACACCTGTTTTAGAAGGCTATAAACTTAAGAAATAATATTAAATGCACCTCATCAACATCCCCCAATTCATCAAGTCTCATATCACAAAACGCGAGGTGAGCTTTTTTGAGTCAGACATCCAAAAGAATAGTACACTACTTTCCTCTAAAATTCAAGGTAAATCGGTTTTAGTAATTGGAGGAGCAGGAACCATCGGAAGTTCTTACATTAAAGCCATTTTACGTTTCAAGCCTGGTAAATTAGTAGTTGTAGATACAAATGAAAACGGCCTCACAGAACTTACTCGTGATTTGCGTAGTAGCTTAGAGCAATATGTCCCTGAAGACTACACTACTTACCCAATGAATTTCTCAGACCCCGTGTTTGAAAAAATGTTCATGGCACACAAACCTTTTCATATTGTGGCAAATTTTGCTGCACACAAACACGTGCGCTCAGAGAAAGATCAGTTTTCTATTGAAGCCATGATAGAAAACAACGTCATGCGCGCAAAAGACTTCTTGGATTTACTTTTAAAAAATAAGCCAGAGCATTTCTTTTGTGTGTCTACAGACAAAGCGGCAAACCCTGTAAATGTGATGGGCGCTTCTAAAAAACTCATGGAAGAGGTCATCATGGCTTACAGCAATGAGCTAAATATTACGACTGCGCGCTTTGCCAATGTGGCATTTTCAAATGGCTCACTTTTGGATGGTTATATTCAACGCATCTTTAAAAGCCAACCTATTTCATGCCCCTCAGATGTCAAGCGCTTTTTTGTATCGCCAGAGGAATCTGGGCAAATTTGTATGTTAGCTTGTCTTCTGGGGCAATCTGGTGATATCTTCTTCCCGAAATTAGACCCAGAAGAAATGGTTAACTTCAAAGACATCACACTAGATTTCTTTTCTGCAATGGGCCGTGAAGTAAAACAATACAGTTCTGAAGAGGAGGCCAAGCAAGTGGCGGCAAATTTGTCAGACGCTGACCCGTATCCAGCGTTTTTCTTTGCATCAAACACATCAGGTGAAAAACTTTATGAAGAGTTTTATACTGATGAAGATGCTCTTGATATGGAAAGCCACCAAAGTTTAGGAGTTATCAAAAACGCAAAACAAATTAGCCTTCAAGAGGTAGAGGCTTGCATTTCAGATATCAGGTCCGAGTTAGCTAAAGAAAATTACTCTAAGGAAGAAATTGTTAGGGTCATGAAAAAATATTTACCAGATTTTCAGCATATTGAAACTGGCAGAACCCTAGACTCAAAAATGTAAGATATGTATAGATATTTCTTCAAAAGACTCATAGACTTTATACTTGCATTAATAGCAACAACAGTCTTGCTGCCAATTTTAATACCAGTAGTGATTGGTTTACTGGTCACAGGCGAGCACTATGTTTTCTATTTTCAAGAACGCATAGGTTTCAAGAACAAAAAATTCTTCATCTGGAAGTTTGCTACTATGCTTAAAAATAGTCCCAACATGACCGGTGGGTTGCATACAACAAGGCGTGACCCACGCATATTGCCAATGGGTGGGTTTTTGCGTAAAACCAAACTCAACGAACTTCCTCAACTCATCAATATTTTAAAGGGAGACATGAGTGTAATTGGCCCTAGGCCTTTAGTGGACAAAACCTTTGCTCCGTACCCCGAGCATGTCAAGGCCCAAATTTATAATTCTAAGCCGGGATTGTCAGGTATTGGTTCTATCATTTTTCGTGATGAGGAAAAACTACTCACCGAAACCACCATGGATAAGTCTGAATATTATGCACAATTCATCTCGCCATATAAAGGTGAGTTAGAGCTTTGGTATCAGAAACATCTTTCTTTCAAAACGGATATTTTACTGATCTTTCTAACGGTCTGGGTAATTTTATCGCCAGAAAGTCAGTTGCCATTTAAGGTATTTAAGGATTTACCAAAACGAAATTTTTAAGAATTCACTACAAGCTATTTTGCACTAATTATGATCAACACCCTCCTCCTCCCCTTCACCATCACCTCCTCAGACCTTAACCGTCCGTGGGGTGGTTTCTACGTTATCGATGAAGCCCAGGCGCAGCAGTTTGCTGACACTTTCTTTGATGGTCTTGACGTTTCGACCTTGAAAATAGGTGGGAAGTTGAGTCCGAAGATTTTGTTGGTGGCGCCGGAGAAGCGTTTGTCTTGGCAGTATCATA
>JACCDK010361833.1_pt1 | contig 21403 bp, 16 predicted proteins | sample 7445871 | NCBI WGS metagenome assembly JACCDK01 (sample SAMN15323436, study PRJNA562643) | freshwater metagenome | isolation source: river surface water | place: USA:Blue River Watershed | collected 2017-08-15
CACCTAACAACCCACCCGTTCAAGTCCCCGCCTTGCTGGGCAGTGTGAACGGCACAGACAGCGCCCTTTTCGCACGCACATCAACTCCTCAAAGCCTTGGCGGCTACCTGATCGAAACCGATCCCCGTTTCGCCAGCTATCGCCAGTGGCAGAGCTCCGACTACCTGTTAGAGCAACTGGCGGTGGATCCTGCAAGAACGCAAAAGCGTCTGGGCGACGGCTACTACGAACAAAGCCTAATCCGCGATCAAATCGCGCAGATAACAGGCCGTCGCTTCCTGCCCGGCTACACCGATGATGAAGTCCAATATCTGGCACTGATGAACAACGCCACCACCGTGGCAAAAGAACTCCATCTGCGCCCCGGCATCGCCCTCTCGGCCGAGCAGGTCGCGCAACTCACCAGCGACATCGTCTGGTTAATCACGCAGACCGTCACGCTGCCGGATGGCAGCAAGACCGAGGTGCTGGTACCCAAAGTCTATGCCCGCATCAAAGAAGGCGATCTTCAAGCAGACGGCACCTTGATCACCGGCCGCTCCATTACGGCACAGTTGCAGGGTGACCTGACCAATAGCGGATTGATCAAAGCCGATCAGAACGTCGTCGTCACCGCAGAGAACCTCCACAACCTCAAAGGCAGCATCGAAGGTCGTGATGTCAGGCTGTATGCCGATGTCGACATCAACAACACCGGTGGACGGATCGCTGCCACCGACCGTCTGAAGCTGCAAGCCGGTCGCGATTTAAATGTGCAAAGCACCACGCAAACCACCGAGACGGCTCTATTACCCAGCGAGGCCGCACGCGGTAATCGATTCACGCGTACTCAGATCGATCGTGTGGCTGAGGTCTATGTGACAGGATCCAATACGGCAGAGGGAACAACGGAAGGCGACAACACCCTAAACCTAACCGCCGGCCGCAACATCACCTTGGCCGCAGCCCAGATTCAAAACACCACCTCCGGCACCACCACGATCACCGCCGGCGAACACCTGCAGATCGCCACCGCCACCACCGGCCAAGACGACAAAGCCGTCAAGGACGCCAGCAACCATAGCCACATCGCCCACCGTGAAGAAGTCGGTACCCAGATCAGCACTACTGGCGCACTCACGCTCACCGCAGCACAAGACGTGACTCTGCGGGCGGCGACGGTGACTAGTGGTGGAGAAATTGAAGCGCAGGCAGGTAACAATGTACGCATCGAAGCCGGTCAAGCCGACAGCCTCAATGACCAGGCCCGCAAGACCACGCACCGAGGGATGCTGTCGAGCACGACAACAACAACACGTGATCGGTACGAGAGCAACACGACGGTAGGAACTACAATCAGTGGCAGCAGCGTCAACGCCAGTGCTGGCGGTGACATCACGGTTCAGGGTAGTGCCGTGGTGGCCGACAAAGACATCCAGCTCAATGCTGGCCGTGACTTGAATATCGTAGCCAGCACCGACACTCATGCAGAAGACCACTACCAGCAAAAGACAAAATCCGGCGTCTTCGGCTCCGGTGGTGTGGGTATAACGATCGGTAAGCGCACACAAAGCACCGACCAGCAAACCACGCGCACCACCAGCAGCGCCTCCACCGTCGGCAGCCTGGACGGCAATATCGATCTGCAAGCCGGGCGCACTTACACGCAAACCGGCAGCGACGTAATCGCTCCAGGCCAGAACAACACGCCCACCCAAACCAGCGGCGACATCACCATCACCTCCCAGCAAGTCACCATCTCCGAAGCCCGGGAAACAAGCCGCACAATCACCGAAACCCAATTCAAGCAAACCGGCATCACCGTCGCAGTCAGCGCCCCCGTCATCACCGCAGCGCAGACAGTCGAGCAGATGGGTCAAGCAGCCGGCAACACCAGTGACCCGCGCATGAAAGCCCTAGCCGCTGCCAGCGCTGGCATGGCGATCAATACAGCTGCGGATGCCATTAAAAAAAATCCCGACCAACTCGGTGGCGTGAATCTATCCATTAGCCTAGGCAGCAGCAAAGCGCAAAGTAACTCGACCGGTACCACCGACACCAGCGCGCGCTCGCACGTCACAGCAGCCAACCATCTCAGCATCAAGGCGGTCAGTGACGACCTCACCATCCAAGGCAGTCAACTCCAAGCCGGCAACACCGTCACCCTGCAAGCCGAGAAGGACTTGAATCTCCAGGCCGCCCGAGACAGCGCCGAGCAACACAGCACCAACCGCAACCAAAGTGCCAGTATTGGTGTGGGGTTTGCGGTGGGGGCCAAACAAAGCGGTGTCAGTTTGAATCTCGCTGCCAGCCAAGGGCGAGGCAATGCCGATGGCAGTGACGTCGCTTGGGTCAACACCGAAGTCGTTGCAGGCCAGCAGATACAAACCAACTCAGGTAACGACACCACCATCCGTGGCGGTGTACTCACGGCTCCTCAGGTGACCGTAGAAACAGGCACCAGCGGTAACGGCAATTTAACAATCGAATCTCTTCAAGACACCAGCCAGTACAAGAGCCAACAGAAACAACAGGGCGGCACCCTCAGCATCCCAATCACTGGTGCAGGGCGTGTCAGCGGCAGTGTCAACGCAGCTAATAGCAATATCGACAGTGACTATGCGAGCGTCAATCAGCAGTCCGGCATTCGTGCCGGTGATGAAGGCTTCCAAGTCAATGTACAAGGCGACACGACGCTCACAGGTGGCGCCATCACCAGCACCCAGACAGCCGTTGATCAGCAAAAGAACAGCTTCCGCACCGAAGGCACGCTCACCACCAGCGACATCAACAACAAGGCGGACTTTGAGGCCAAGAGTGTGGGTGTAAACATCGGCGCAGGATTTAGCCCCAGCGGTCAACTCGTGCCACAAGGCACGGGCGTCGGACTAGGCAAGGATGGCGACAGCCAGCACAGCATCACACAAGCGGCCATCAGTGATATCGCGGGCAACATAGCAGCGCGCACGGGAGATGCGGAAGTAGGCCTCGTCAACCGCTTCGACGCAGAGCGCGTGCAGAAAGAGATCACTGCACAAGTACAGATCACGCAACTTTTTGGGCAGCAGGCGGGTGACAAGATACGTGATTACTCAGAGACAAAAAGAACCGTGCTGCAAGAGCAATTTAAAAATTCTACCGATGAAACGGAAAGGCGAGCGATACAAGCAGAGATTCACGATCTGAATATGCAAGAGCGCGCCTTAAATGTCATGGTAGGTGCGGTCACAGGTTTCGGTGGCGTAATCATGTTGAAGGAAGCCTTGTCTACAGGGGCAGAACAGATGCGTCAGCTCATGATCGAGGATTCGATGAAATTCAAAGGTGTCACTGATGGGAAGACAGTATTGAGTAACGTATCTGGAGTAAGTCATGGTGTTCGGGGTGATGGTGTAAAGGTGGGCGGTAAGCGGGTGGATTTGGATCTGTTGTGCGGGCCTGTAAATGAGCGATGTGAGAGAAATCCTGATCAGAGCCTGAAGATTGACCCTAATGGAAATGTAATTTTCATTGGGGGCAATTTTGAGGATTTTTTTAAAACGAATGAAGGAGAAAAAATGATTGGGCCTACAGGTGGCATTCAAGGTTCGAAGGGTAAGTTATTCGGAATGGAGTACGAGGCCGGTAGTTGGCAAGATCGACTGATTGAAGCATTCAGTGGAACCCACGATATGGTTGGCGGAAAATTAAGTGGGTTGTATGACGATCAAGGAAACATTAGGCGCGGAATGAGCGATTTAGAAAGAAATGTATACGATAAAGGAGTCACAACCACCGCTATTTTACCAAGCATGCCGTTTGCTGCGGCCGAGTTGCTGACGCCAGAACTGTGGAAAGCTATGTCTATTTTTTTGAAAGCAGCAAGATGAAGTTTATTTTCTATTTTGGTTTAAGCTTTTTATCAATATTATTGCTTTCTGGTTGTGAGCTGCTTTGCCAAGCTGGAACTGGAACATGTGGCATGAGCAGCGAGGAGAGGTATAAATTGCTGCATCCGAGAGCCTACGGAGAATACTTTGTTAAATCTGGGGTCGGCAAGCACGAATGGAGGACCGATTGGGTCGCATGTGGTGGTATGGCTGATGGGGGGTTTTCATCTGACGCGCCTTCAGGTTCCCCTACTGACGTTTTAATAAATGCTTCTAAACAAAAAAGAAAGGTCCTAGCAAATTGCATGATATCAAAGGGTTATGATCATGAAAAAGGTTTTGAATAGATAAAAAACCGAGTTGAAGTAAGAGAAATCAAATTTTTAATTTTAAAGATAATGAGTACTTCTTCGTCTTTATCATTACTTTAACCTCCCGAGCCGTAATCTTGTAAAGATTATTGCAGCGACTTTGATTATTCCTCGCGTTCCATTTACATGCAGTACAAAGGCTACGGATGTGGTAAATAAAATTCAAAGTAATAAAACCTCGATTAAGAAACGCTATATTGGTTCCTTTTTATCCGATTGGGACTGATCAAATTCAGCAATCAGCCTTACGACAGAGGAGATATTTGACGCGCTATCAGAGATTTAGAAAAGAATGTGTACGATAAAGGCATCACAATAAGTGCGATTTTTCAAGCTCCCGTTTTCTGCTGCTAAATTTTCGTCCTCAGAGCTGTGGAAGACTATGTCATTTTTTTTCAATTTCGAAAAATGATTTCGTGTAGACCTCTTTACATCGGTTTTTTATCAATTCTGTTTCTTTGTGGATGTGGAACTCAGTTAGCGCTGAGCGGACAAGCACGTGAGGACTATCTCAAATCGATCAAGGCTTATGGCGAGTATTTTGTCAAACCAGGAGCGAGTCGGGAAGAGTGGCAGCGGGATTGGGTTGCCTGTGGGGGAAGACCTAACGGACAATATTCTGATGATGCTCCTCCAAACGCAACTACCAAAGAAATCTTTGCGGCCATAGACAGGGCACGAAATTCGCTCAATACATGCATGCAATCCAAGGGATACGAATACCGAAAAACTCAGTAATTGTCATCAAGGCTTGGACTAGACCTGGCAGATGAAGTCAAAAAACGTGCTGGGTCTAGTCGCTAGCCGAGATTGATTCCATAGCCACCCAAGCCTCCGGCGTCACAATCTGAAACAATCCAGCCTTCTGCGTTTTACGCGCCAGTTTCAACAGTGCCTTGTCTTTGGTGATCAGCATCGTGGCACCGCTTTGGTATGCAAGCTCAATGAATTTTTGATCATCGGTATCACGGCATATTGGAAGCTTGATGCTTCCATCAAAGACGGTTTCTGGAAACGGTCTGATCAGCGCATCAAACTCGGTGCGAACGGCTGTCTGCATTGCTTCGTCCAGCCCCAAGTGCGCGTAGCCCAGCACGATATGCCACTCCATTCTGCAGTCCGCGCGAGTAACCGCCTCGACTTCGCCACTCGTGAGAGCGTGCATCAGCTTTAGCCAGCGCGGATCGCGAAAGACGAACAGATCCAGGCACACATTGGTATCGAGAACGATGCGGGTGGGGGATTTGGGTATCATTCAGTAAATTTTTTTCTGTGGTGCTCTATGCTGATTGTTCTCTCGCCCGCCAAAACGCTGGACTATGAATCGCCCCTCAAAGTCAAAACCCACACCCAGCCGGATTTTATCCCGCGCTCGTCCGAGCTGATTGCTCTATTGCGCGAGATGTCGCCGGCAAAGATTGGTGGCCTGATGAAGATATCTGATTCGCTGGCCCATTTAAATGCGACACGTTATGCGAGCTGGTCGAAAAAATTCAATTTCGATAATGCGCGTCAAGCGCTGCTGGCCTTTAATGGTGATGTCTACGAAGGGCTGGATGCTGCGAGTCTGAGCGAGAAGCAGCTTGATTGGGCGCAGGATCATTTGCGTATTCTGTCGGGTCTGTATGGCGTATTGCGACCACTCGACCTCATGCAGCCCTACCGGCTCGAGATGGGGACCAAGCTGCCCAATGCACGGGGTAAAGATTTGTATGCGTTCTGGGCAGATGAGGTGACAGCTGCATTGAATGCCTCACTTCAGACACAGAAAAGCAAGGCGCTGGTGAATCTGGCGTCGGAGGAGTATTTCAAATCAGTGAAGCCAGCATCACTAGTGGTGCCTGTGATCACGCCAGTGTTTGAAGATTGGAAAGGTGGTAAATATAAAATCATTTCTTTTTATGCGAAGCGCGCGCGTGGTTTGATGGCGCGCTTTGCGATCGAAAAGAAGATCACCCGATCTGAGTTATTGAAAAATTTTGATAGCGAGGGGTATGCGTTCGATCCGAAGGGATCGGATGACCATCATTGGTTGTTCAGACGTCGCATTGCCGATTAGTCTCTCTCGCATCGCGTGAGAGAGACCTACCAGAACTTCCACCAGGATTTGGTCGCGGCTTCCTGATCCGATGCCCGCACCGTAGAGCTGACTTGATAGTTGAGCTGGAATACACGCTCGGCATCATCGCGCAGGTCAGTCAGTCCCATAGCGTTGTAAGCCTGAATCTGTATGCGCAACGCGTTGCGTACGGACGGGGATGCGGAGTAGTCGCGAATCACCACTTGGGCACGGTTGACCGCGGCGACGTGAGCACCTTTCTTCAGGTAGTAGCTGGCGACATGGACCTCGTACTGTGCCATTGCTTCGACCAGATATTTGAGGCGATCGCGTGAATCTTCGGCGTACTGGCTTTCAGGGAAGCGCTCTATCAATTGTTTGAATGCTTCGAAGGCCGCGCGTGCGGCTTTGGGATCGCGCTCGGTCGGATCCTGACGACTCATGAAATCGAATAAGGATTTCTTGTCATTGAAATTAGCCAGGCCACGCAGGTAATACATGTAATCGACGTTGGGGTGATTCGGATGCAGGCGAATGAACCGCTCCACCGCCGCCAGACATTGCGCCTGATCGTTCTGGCGGTAATACGCGTAGGCGATATCCATCTGTGCTTGCTGAGCAAATTTGCCGAACGGATAGCGTGATTCGAGTTTCTCGTAATATTTGATTGCCTTCTCGTAGCCGCCCGCCTTCAACTCATCTTTGGCCTCGGCGTATAATTTCTCGGGTGACCAGCCTTTAGTTTCATCGGCTTTCTCACCGAGTGAACCACAAGCCGACAGCAGCAGCGCCAGCGTGAACACAGCATATTGCATGAAAGTCTTGAGCATGGGGCAGCACTTGAGCAGGTCGGAAACGACGCCGATTATAGCCGATGGACACGCCATTGAAACGACAAAACATGAATGACCCGGCAGCGCAGGACGACGATGATGTCATTGAGGATGCCGAAGACTTCGACATCGCAGCACTCGCCCCGAATTTTGCTTCCGACCTTGCCTCCGACCTTGTGCCCCTGAGTTTGACCGTAGGGCTTGAACATCGTGGCACTCGCCTTGACAAAGTGTTGTCTCAGTGCCTGCCGCAGTTTTCCCGTTCGCGTTTGCAGCAATGGATAGAAGCGGGTCTGGTCAGTGTCGATGGCAAGCCGTGCGGCGTGCGCGAGATTATGCTGGGAGACGAGCGCATTGTCGTGTCGCCTCAGCCCGATCCTTCGTCGATGTCATTTGTGGCAGAACCCATACCGATGGCTATCGTGCACGAAGATGATGCGCTTATCGTCATCGACAAACCCGTTGGCATGGTGGTGCATCCGGCCGCGGGTAACTGGACCGGTACTTTGCTCAATGGGTTGCTGCATCGTTGGCCGGCGCTGCAGGGCGTGCCACGGGCTGGCATTGTCCACCGGCTCGACAAGGACACCAGTGGTTTGCTGGTGGTTGCCAAGACACTGAGTTCGCAAACCAGTCTGGTGCGCCAGCTGCAAGATCGGAGCATGAGCCGTCAGTATCTCGCGCTGGTCTGGGGGCAGCCTGTGTCCAGTGGACGGATTGAAGCCGCGATTGCCCGCCATCCGCGTGAGCGCACACGTATGGCGGTGAGTCAGTCTATGCTGGCCAAGCCGGCAGTCACCCATTACACGCGGCTGGCGACGGGTATGCTCGATGGCAAGCCGGTATCGCTGTTGCAGTGCCGGCTTGAAACGGGGCGCACGCACCAGATCCGCGTGCATCTGCAATCCATCGGTTTTGCGCTGGTGGGCGATGCGGTGTACGGCAAATCGCATCTGGCTGCCTTGTTCCCTCGCCAGGCCTTGCATGCTGAGCTTCTGGGGTTGGTGCATCCATCCACCGGTGAGCTTTGCGAATGGCATGCGCCACTGCCCGCGGACATGGCGGCGCTTCTGGAACGCTCGGGTATTGTTCACTGAATGCAGACCCTAGCGATAGACTGGCCCGACTTGCCCGCCGGCGTGGGTGTGCTCTCCACCCTGCGTAGCGGTGGGGTCAGCGGAGGCCGCTATGGTGCGGGTAGTACGCCTGGCGGTTCTGGCGCTCTTGATTCTGCCTTAGGTGTCACCGGCGACCATGGCGGCGGGCTCAATCTGGGACTGCACGTCGGTGATGATCCGGCGGCGGTCGAGCAAAATCGTCGACTGTTGCGCGCAAAACTGCCGGCTGAGCCTACTTGGTTGTCTCAGGTACATGGCACGCGGGTTCTGGATTTGTCCTCGGAATATCAACAGCAGGGCGCACCCGAGGCCGACGCCAGCATTGCATCCCGACCTGATCGCGTGTGCACCATCATGAGCGCTGATTGTCTGCCGGTGCTGCTCGCGGATTGCCGTGGTAGCCAAGTCGGCGCCGCCCATGCGGGCTGGCGTGGCTTGGCGCAGGGTGTGATTGAGCAAACGGTGGCCGCCATGCGGGCGTCGGGCGCCGATCAGTTGACGGCTTGGCTCGGGCCTGCGATCGGCCCGGGGGCATTTGAAGTGGGCATCGAGGTGCGTCGCGCTTTCGCGCATCTTGGTCCGCAGGCAGAGGCCGCATTCACACCAGTGCCTGGAAAGGTGGACAAATTTATGGCGGATCTCGCTGGGCTGGCGCGCATTGCGTTGCTGCGCTCTGGTGTGACGCAAGTATCAGGCGGTCAGGATTGCACTGTCAGTGATTCCACAAGGTTTTATTCATTTCGGCGGGATCAGGTCACCGGCCGCATGGCTTCGTTGATCTGGATCAGGTAACTTAGGCGCCTTCGCGTTTATCTTCTTGCACCATTTGTTGCTGCTCTTGCATCTCGCGTTGGCGTTCCTGCTCCCGGCGACGACGACGTTTTCCGGTGCCGCCGATGTAGATAATGATCGTCACCGGTAACACGCCATAGAGGAAAAACGTCATAATGCCTGCGACGAATGATTCCTCGACGATCGACATCATTAGCACGACGTAGATCCAGCCCACTGCTGCAATATGCATGATCAATTTCCTGACGTTCGCAATCGGTACGCGATTGCAGCCCCATCGTAGCTCGACAGTAATCTGATCCTAACACCGTCCCAGCCAGGCAGCGCAAGCCCGGTATGTAAAGTCAACCAGCACGCGGAACACCCATGAGCAAATCTGATAATGACTCCCACGCATCGCAGGCAAGTGCGGCCGAGGCTTGGCTCGCACAGCTCTCTGACCCCAAAGCCTGGCAATCGATGATGAACGTCATGCAGCCCGGCATGCAGGGCCTGCCAGCCAATCATGCGGTGAATGCCATGGTGCCGCCTGAAAAACTCACGCAGCTGCAAACGGCCTACATGGATGAAATGTCGCGTTTGTGGACCGGGCTGATGATGCAGCATATCCCCGATATCAAGGACAGGCGTTTTTCATCGCCGGCATGGAAGTCTAGTTCTTACCATGCATTTACGGCATCGGCTTATTTGTTGAATGCAAAATTTATGAATGCCTTGGCCGATGCAGTCGAAGTGGACGAGAAGATCAGAAAAAAAATCCGTTTCGCTGTGCAGCAGGGCATAGACGCGATGTCCCCTTCGAATTTTCTGGCGACCAATCCGGAAGCGCAGCAGAAAATGATTGATACCAAAGGTGAAAGCCTCACGCGCGGCATCATGCATATGGTCGCTGACATGCGCCGCGGACATATTTCGCAAACGGATGAAACCGCTTTTGAAGTCGGTCGCAATGTCGCAACGACTGAAGGTGCCGTGGTCTTCGAAAACAACGTCATGCAATTGCTGCAGTATCGTCCGCTGACACCCAAGGTCCACAAGCGCCCGTTATTGATGGTCCCGCCTTGCATCAACAAATTTTATATTCTGGATCTTCAGCCAGATAACTCACTCATTCGGTATGCTGTTTCACAGGGGCATACCGTGTTCGTGGTGTCTTGGGTCAATCCCGATGAATCGCACAGCAATGTCACTTGGGATGACTACATCGAGAGCGGGGCGATCACGGCGATTGAAACCGCGCAGGCCATTAGCGGCGAGAAGCAAATCAATGTCCTCGGTTTTTGCGTGGGCGGCACTATTTTGTCGACAGCACTTGCGGTGATGGCAGCACGCGGCAAAAAACCAGCATCCAGTCTGACGCTGCTGACCACGATGCTGGATTTTTCCGATGTCGGCGGTATTGATATTTATGTCGATGAGGCGCAGGTGATGCAGCGCGAGCAGGCCATTGGCAAAGGCGGGCTGATGCCGGGTCGCGATTTTGCGGCGGCGTTTTCCAGTCTGAGGCCCAATGATCTGGTGTGGAATTATGTCGAGTCGAACTATCTCAAGGGCGAGGAGCCACCGCCGTTCGATCTGCTGTACTGGAATTCGGACAGCACCAATTTGCCCGGCCCGATGTTCTGCTACTACCTGCGGAACATGTATCTTGAAAACAAACTACTGATACCGGGGCGTCTCTCGGTCAACGGAGATCCCGTCGATCTGGGTCGGGTGCAAACGCCGACTTTCATTTATGCGTCCCGCGAAGATCACATCGTGCCATGGGGCAGTGCCTATGTAACGACTGGCCTGATCAACACCGGCAAGCGCGGCAATAACCGCTTTGTTCTGGGTGCCTCGGGCCACATTGCGGGTGTCATCAACCCGCCGGCCAAGAAAAAGCGCAGCTACTGGACCAACGACGATATGCCGGTCGCGGCTGATCAGTGGCTGGCCGAGGCAACCGAGCACCCGGGCAGCTGGTGGACCGAGTGGGCCGAGTTTCTGGCCAGTCATGCCGGCGAGATGGCCGCGGCGCCGAAAAAGTACGGAAATACGCGATACAAGCCGATCGAGCCGGCGCCCGGGCGCTACGTGAAAGCGAAGGCAGGCTAATCGGGGCAGAGTCCGTCTCTCGCGGGGAGTACCTGCTCTCCGATAGTTTCAAATTGAAAACAGCGGTTTTGTTTTCGGTCGTTTGCGCCGCAATATCTCGACGAGCTCACACCGTCAGGCTAGCCAAGTTTATGTTTTTAGGCACTATAATGCGCGCAAAGGGGCGTTCGACCTCTTCCATTGTTCATAAAATCTTGCATGCGCATTGCAATGCAAAATAACCGGGACCCCCGTCATGACCACCACCAAGAAGGCCACCGAGCGCCTGATCAAGAAGTACCCCAATCGTCGTTTGTACGATACCCAGACCAGTTCCTACATCACGCTCGCGGATGTGAAGCAGCTCGTGCTCGGCAATGAGGATTTCATTGTTATCGATGCGAAAACAGAAGACGACCTGACGCGCAGCATTCTGCTGCAAATCATTCTGGAAGAAGAGTCCAATGGCGAGCCTATGTTCTCCAGCTCTGCGCTGTCACAGATCATTCGCTATTACGGCCACACCATGCAGGGCATGATGGGCTCTTATCTGGAGAAGAACATCCAGGTCTTCATCGATATCCAGAACAAGCTCGCGGAGAACTCGAAAGGTCTGATGGAAGAGAAGTCTTTCAGCCCCGAGATGTGGACCCAGTTCATGAGCGTACAGGGCCCGATGATGCAGGGGATGATGAGCAACTACATCGAGCAGAGCAAGAGCCTGTTCATTCAGATGCAAGAGCAGATGCAGAGTCAGTCCAAGAATATGTTCGGCGCATTCCCTTTTCCGGGCATGCCAGGTGTGAAGGTCGCTGAGGCAAGCAAGCTCTGATCGCTTTGTGGTGGCAAAGGGTAAAATCGGGGCTTCACCTCATCTTCCTTTGCCACCTTCGCCCCATCCCTCATGTCAGATTCCCCGGCAACACCCAAAGTAGGTTTCATTTCACTCGGCTGTCCCAAGGCCCTGGTCGATTCCGAGCAAATCCTCACGCAGCTGCGCGCTGAAGGTTACGACACCGCCAAGTCCTACGATGGCGCCGATCTGGTCATCGTCAATACCTGCGGCTTCATTGATGCTGCCGTCACCGAATCGCTGGATGCTATCGGCGAGGCACTGAGTGAAAACGGCAAGGTCATCGTTACCGGCTGCCTCGGCGGTAAAAAAGACGCATCCGGTCAGGATGTTATCCGTGCGGTACATCCCAAAGTTCTCGCGGTTACCGGCCCGCATGCGCTGGCCGAGGTTATGGACGCGGTACATCAGCATCTGCCCAAGCCACACGAGCCCTTCATTGACCTCGTGCCGCCGCAGGGCATACGCCTGACGCCGCGTCACTACGCCTACTTGAAAATTTCCGAAGGCTGCAATCACCGCTGCAGCTTTTGCATCATTCCTTCCATGCGTGGCGATCTTGTTTCGCGACCTATCGCCGAGGTGATGCTCGAGGCCGAGAATCTGTTCAAAGCCGGCGTCAAAGAATTACTCGTTATTTCGCAGGACACCAGCGCTTATGGCGTGGATGTGAAATTCCGCACCGGCTTCTGGGAAGGTCGGCCGGTGCGCACGCACATGACCGATCTGGTTGCCTCGCTCGGTGCACTTGCAAAGCAATACGGCGCATGGGTCAGACTGCATTATGTGTATCCCTATCCGCATGTGGATGAAGTCATTCCCCTGATGAACGACGGGCATGTCTTGCCGTATCTGGATGTGCCATTGCAGCATTCGCATCCGGATGTACTCAAGCGTATGAAGCGACCCGCGAATGGTGAAAAAAATATCGAACGCATACGCGCCTGGCGTGCTGCTTGTCCCGATATCACGATACGTTCTACGTTCATTGCGGGTTTCCCCGGCGAGACCGAGGAAGAATTTACGCATCTACTCGATTTTCTGAAAGAAGCACAAATTGATCGCTTGGGCTGTTTTGCCTATTCGCCGGTCGAAGGTGCTACCGCCAATGCGCTCGCCTCACCAGTGCCCGATGAAGTCCGGGAGGAGCGTCGCGCACGCGTGATGCAGTTGCAGGAAAGTATTTCTCGCGAACGACTGCAGGCCAAAGTAGGCAAGACGCTTAGAGTGCTGATCGATCAGGTAGATCGTAACGGCGCGACTGCACGTTCATCGGCGGATGCGCCCGAGATTGATGGCGTGGTGTATGTCAAGCTGCCCTATGATCCTTCGATCAGTCTGAAGGTCGGTGAGTTTGTTGACGTGAAAATCACCACTGCGGATGCACATGATCTCTGGGGCAGTGTGGATTGACCCAAGCCAGCGTGAGCAAGGAGAGAGCGTGAGCGATAAAAAATCGTTTCAGACACTGCTGACCACGACGGATTATCGTCCGCCAGAAGGTTTCGACGCTTTTCCTACGCCCATACATCACGCATCGACGGTGCTGTTTCGCGATGTCGCTGCGCTGCGCTCACGCAACTGGCAAGAAAAAAATGGCTATACCTACGGCCTGCATGGCACACCGACCACCTTTACGCTGGAAGCTCGTTTAGCCGAGATCGAAGGCGGCAGCGATTGCCTGCTTGCTCCCAGCGGTCTGGCGGCGATTGCAATGATTGATCTGGCATTGCTGCGTAGCGGCGATGATGTGCTGATTCCCGAGAACGTCTACAACCCGAACCGAGAGCTGGCCCAGTGGCTGTCACGCGATTTCGATATCAGCGTGCGCTACTACGATCCCTTGATCGGTGAGGGTATCGCTGCACTCATACAACCCAACACGCGACTGATCTGGACCGAAGCACCGGGGTCGGTTTCGATGGAAGTGCCTGACATACCTGCGATATGCCGTGCTGCGCATGCGCGCGGTATTCCGGTGGCGCTGGATAATACGTGGTCGGCGGGTATTGGTTTTCGTGCGTTTGAGCACGGTGTTGATATTGTTATTCAGGCACTCACCAAATACCACTCGGGTGGTTCGGATGTGCTGATGGGGGCGGTGATCACGCGCGACAAAGATTTGCACCAAAAAATGGGTGCTGCGCATATGCGGCTGGGCATGGGTGTGTCGGGCGATGATGCGTTTCTGGTCTTGCGAGGTTTGCCCAGCATGAAGCTGCGATTTGACGCGCATGATGCTGCCGCACGTCAGATTGCACACTGGCTGAAAGCGCGTTCAGAAATTTCGCAGGTATTGCATCCGGCCTTGCCGGATTGCCCAGGTCACGCGATATGGCAGCGTGACTTTACCGGTGCGGGTGGATTGTTTTCGGTATTGTTCGATCCACGTTTCACCGAGGCACAGACGGATCATTTCATTGATAGCCTGAAGTTGTTCCGCATCGGTTACAGCTGGGGCGGCGCAAATAGCCTTGCAGTGCCTTATCGAATGCCAGCGATACGTCGTCAATGGACGAGTGCAGGGCAGTTGGTGCGCTTCAATATTGGTCTGGAGGCCGTTGAGGATTTGATTGCAGATCTGGAGCAGGCATTGCTTACACTGGCATAGCTTTGTTGGCATCAAGATCCAGAAAGCCTCGGATCAGGCGATACGCTTTCCATAGCCAGGCACCGAGCCAAATCAGCGCAGCAACAGGTATGCCAATCACGGTAAGAAACAAGGCCATGCCTGTCATCATCCAGACGATGTACCACCAGAACGAACGAATTTGCCAGCTGTGATGCGAGCGCAAAAAACTGCCTTCGGTGTCCGCGCGTTTCAGATAATTGATGATCAGCGGTACAAAAGAGAGCGCGCCCAGCGAAAAAATCATCGACAGACCATGCATCAGATAGAGCCACCACAACAGCCGCTTGTGAGATTCGGTGGCGCTGTCGAAGTAAATTTGTTCATCCATCATGGTTTGTCCTACCCCATCCGAAAAAACGCTGACGTTGATGCCAAACTCAGCGGAACAGATTCAGAACGCCATCCAGGCCAGCGTAGTTCAGTGTGACATTGGCTTTGGCCTGAACCACAGGCTTGGCGCGAAAAGCCACCGATAACCCGGCGATGGACATCATGGCCAAGTCGTTTGCGCCATCACCAATCACGATCGCAGCGGCAGAAGACCTGCCCAGTGCCTCGCATTCATCGATCACGGTTTGTCGCTTTGCTTCAGCATCGATGATGTGGCCAATCACATGGCCGGTCAATTTGCCGTCAACGACTTCGAGCAGGTTGGCGCGCGTGGTATCAAGCGCCAGCAGGTTCTTCAAACGATCAGTGAAATAAGTAAAACCACCCGAGACCAGCACCGAGCGTAGACCGGCGGCCTTGATTCCCTTTAGCAGACTGTCAGCGCCGGGGGAAAGACGCAATCGTTCTTCGAAGACCTGATGCAGCGCAGATGCATCCAGACCTTTGAGCAAGGCAACCCGGCGCATCAAGCTCTCGCGGAAATCCAGCTCGCCACGCATGGCCGATTCGGTTATTGCAGCGACTTCAGTTTTGAGGCCCTGCATGTCGGCGATCTCATCGATGCATTCGATCGTAATCAAAGTCGAATCCATGTCCATCACCAGTACACGGAAGTCAGACAATTGAACGCTGGCGTCCATGAAGGTACCATCCATGCGCGCCGGATGACATGCTGCTGCGACTTCCGAACGCAGCGCATTGCTGCTGTCTATGTCGTCGCAACGAAACGCCTGGGGTGTAATCGGGGTAATTTTTTTTGCATTGACAATAGCTGCAATGCGATGAACGGTGCCGCTATCGGCACCTGGGCCTTGAAGAATTAATTTCGTCGATGAATTCATGATCGAGCGGCGTCAGTGTATCAGTGGGACAGTGCGCGTATGGTGGCCTTGAGTTGGTTGACCCGCGCGGCCAGGTCGGGCATGGCAGCAGTGATTTTCAGCTTGTCCTGCCCGGACAGGCGTATGTGACGACTTTTCTGAACAAGTTCAATAATGCGCATTGGATCGATCGGTGGTTTTGGTTCGAACTGCAACTGCGCCGACTCGGCATGCGCATCAATCTTGATGATGCCCACCGTTTTTGCAGATACCCGCAAGCGGTGCGTCTCGATAAGTGCCTTGACCGCATCAGGCAGTTTGCCAAAACGGTCGATGAGTTCTTCCTGCAGATTGTCGATACTTTCCTGCGTTTCACCATTGGCCAGTCGCTTATAAATCGAGAGTCGCTCGTGCACATCACCGCAAAAATCACTGGGTAACAAGGCGGGTACATGCAGATTGATCTCAGTCGTGGTCGACAGGGGTGATGCGAGGTCAGGTTCTTTGCCATTTTTTAGTGATCTCACCGCCGCCATGAGCATGTCGGAATACAGCTGGAAGCCGATTTCGGTCATCTCGCCCGACTGGTTTTCGCCCAGCACTTCGCCGGCACCGCGAATCTCCAGATCATGCATCGCCAGATAAAAGCCACTGCCCAGTTCTTCCATTTGCTGGATAGCCTCAAGCCGGCGTTCGGCTTGGCGGGTCAGTGTTTGCACATCATGCACCAGCAGATAAGCATAGGCCTGATGATGAGATCGACCGACGCGGCCACGCAGCTGATGCAGCTGGGCGAGACCAAAGCGATCGGCGCGATGCATGATGATGGTGTTGGCGGTGGGTACATCAATACCGGTTTCGATGATGGTCGTGCACAGCAGGATATTGAAGCGCTGCGCAACGAAGTCACGCATGACTTTTTCGAGATCCCGTTCATGCATCTGCCCGTGGGCAATCGTAATGCGCGCCTCGGGCAGCAGCGCCTCAAGTGCCTTGCGACGATTTTCGATGGTGTCGACTTCATTGTGCAGAAAGTACACCTGACCACCTCGCTTGAGTTCGCGCAGACAGGCTTCGCGAATGACCGACTCCGATTCACCGCGAACGAAGGTTTTGATTGCCAGACGTTTTTGAGGTGCGGTGGCAATCACTGAAAAATCACGCAGACCTTCGAGTGCCATGCCTAATGTACGAGGTATGGGTGTGGCTGTGAGGGTGAGTACATCCACTTCGGCACGCAGAGCTTTGAGCGCTTCTTTCTGACGAACACCAAAGCGGTGTTCCTCGTCAATGATCACAAGACCCAGCCGCTGAAATTTCACATCCGCCGACAAGAGTTTGTGCGTGCCGATGACGACATCAATCGATCCGTCGGCCATACCCTTGAGTGCTTGTGTGACTTCTTTGCCGGTTCTGAAGCGCGATAATTCCGCAATCCGCACAGGCCAGTCGGCAAAGCGATCGGCAAATGTTTGGGCGTGTTGTTCAGCCAGCAGCGTGGTGGGTGCCAGTATGGCGACTTGTTTGCCGCCCATCACGGCGACAAAGGCCGCGCGTAGTGCTACCTCGGTTTTACCGAAACCAACGTCGCCACAGATCAGGCGATCCATCGGTTTACCCGAGGTCATATCTTTGATCACAGCCTGAATGGCTGCGGACTGGTCGGCCGTTTCTTCAAAGCCGAAACTATCGGCGAAGGCTTCATAGTCATGCGCTGAGTATTCAAACGAATGTCCCTGACGCGCGGCGCGACGTGCATAGAGATTGAGGAGCTCGGCGGCGGTATCGCGTATCTGCTCTGCGGCTTTGCGTCGTGCTTTTTCCCACTGGCCCGATCCCAGTGTGTGCAAGGGTGCATCTTCTGGTGCAGCACCCGAGTAGCGCGAGATTACGTGCAGTTGCGAGACGGGCACGTAGAGCGTCGTCTCTTTTGCGTACTGAAGATGCAGAAATTCCGTTTCGCCTTCGCCCAGATCCATGCTGATCAGGCCACAGTAACGACCAATCCCATGATTGAGGTGAACAACGGGATCGCCGATTTTGAGTTCGGAGAGATCTCGTACCATGGAATCGACCTGGCTTGGACCTTCCTGTATTTTGCGACCTGCGCGACGTCCACTGCCAGCATAGAGCTCGGTTTCGGTGACGAAGGCCAGTCCACCAAGCTCATCACCGAGCAGCGTGCCTTCATGCAAGGGCGAGACACAGAGCATCAAGCGGTCGGTGGATGCGATGAAATCATCAAGACTCTCGCATGTCGTGAGCGGCAAATCATATTCGCTGAAATACTCCCGCAGAGTTTCACGTCGCCCGCCGGATTCGGCGCAGATCATGATGCGTCGCTGGTTCTGCAGCATGAATGAACGTAAATTGTTCAGCGGATCGTCCATCCGGCGATTGACTGCGATGTCAGGCAAGGGCGCAGAGAGTTCCGAGGCTTCGGCCTTAGTCTGCAAGATCCAACGTCCAAATGGTTTGAGAAGCGAGAAGAAATCTTCATCGCCGAGAAAAATTTGTTCAGGCGGCAGCAGGGGCCGCTCGCGATCGGATTTGAGAAAGTTGTAGCGTGAGCGGGTATCGGCCCAGAAGCGCTGTATGGCGCTTTCGATATCGCCGACGAGAGCGAAGCTGCTGCCCTCGGGTAGATAATCAAACAGGGTCGCGGTTTCTTCGAAAAACAGCGGCAAATAATATTCAATGCCAGCCGACGCAATACCATTACCGATGTCACGATAAATCATGGAGCGGGATGGATCGCCTTCGATCACTTCACGCCAGCGGCTGCGGAAGGCGCTGCGCGCTGCTTCATCCATAGGAAATTCACGACCAGGCAAAAGACGCACTTCTTTGACCGGATAGAGCGATCTTTGCGTGTCCACATCAAAGGTACGCAGACTTTCGATGCTGTCGCCAAAAAGATCAATCCGGTAAGGTAGCGCTGAGCCCATAGGGAAAAGATCAATCAGCCCGCCACGCACCGAATACTCGCCGGGTGACATCACTTGGGTGACATGCGCATAGCCGGCGAGTGTGAGTTGTGATCTAAGTTGCGCTTCATCGAGTCGTTCACCCTGCCTGAAAAAGAAGGTGTAACCGGCTAGAAATGATGGCGGACCCATCCGTACCAAAGCAGTGGTGGCGGGGACGATCAGAACATCGCATTGAGCGCTGCGAATTTCGTGCAGTGTCGCCAAGCGCTCGGAGACCAGATCCTGATGCGGTGAAAACGCGTCGTAAGGTAGTGTTTCCCAATCCGGCAGCAAATGGCAGCGCAGTGCTTGACCCTCGCGCTGACCAAACCAGATGATCTCGGTCAGCAAACGCTGTGCGGCGGGCGCATCGGCGACAATAATGGTCAGCATACGTCCCTCGGCTTTGAGGGCCTGTGCGGACTGTGCCAGCACCAATGACTCCGCGGCGCCATGTAACGCGGGCATCACGAAGCGGGTGCCGGGTTTGGGAAGCGGTCGTATCGGTGTGGAAGCTGAGGGCATGACAGGCAAAGACAAAAAGCCTTCGCGAATAGCGGCCGGTCGTAGTGGCCGTGGTTATGAATGGAAACTTTTTAGGTAAGCGTGAGATTATATCGCCTATGACCCAGCCTCGTTACTTCGCTCTTGTTCCCGCCGCCGGCGTCGGTGCGCGCATGGGCGGTGTCGTGCCCAAGCAATATGGACAAATTGCGGGCAAGTCACTGCTGCAGTATGTGATGGAAACTTTTACCGCAACGCCTGAAATCGAACACTGCTATGTCGTGGTGAGCCCTGAGGATAGTTTCATTGCGACGCTACCGGCAGTACCGCGCACGACGATATTGTTCTGCGGCGGTGCAACGCGTCAGATCTCGGTCACCCATGGTTTGGCCGCGATGGCGGCTGAGGTCAAGCCTGATGACTGGGTGCTGGTGCATGATGCTGCGCGCCCCGGTCTGACGGTGGAGTTGATCGTCAGGCTGATCACGGCTGTGACATCGGATCCGGTGGGTGGATTGCTGGCCTTGCCCGTTGCGGATACCCTCAAACGCAGCAGCGATCAGGGTAGAGCGCTTGAAACAGTGCCACGCGAGCGTTTGTGGGCGGCTCAGACGCCACAGATGTTTCCCCACGCTGCGCTGCTCGATGCACTTTTGAAAGTCGATGCCGTGACGGATGAGGCCAGTGCTTTTGAGGCGCTGGGTCTGCAGCCCAAGCTGGTGCAGGGTAGTCCGCGCAACTTCAAAGTCACATTGCCAGAGGATATGCTGCTGGCCGAACGCTTTCTGAAAGGCTCTGCATGAACCGCCCATCATCGTTTTTGCCACCGTTTCGCATTGGTCAGGGTTATGACTGTCATGCCCTGGTGCCGGGGCGTCCGCTGATTATTGGCGGCGTCGCGATTCCTCATCGCAGCGGACTGCTGGGGCATTCCGACGCTGATGTACTGCTTCACGCTATTGCCGATGCACTGCTGGGCGCGGCGGGTCTTGGCGATATAGGCCGGCATTTTCCTGATACCGACCCGGAATTTGCGGGGGCTGATTCAAGAGTGCTGCTACGGGTGGTGGCGCAGCGAGTGCGCGCTGCAGCTTATGAAATCGGCAATATCGATGCCACGATCGTTGCTCAGGCGCCCAAAATGGCTCCCCATTTGTCCGCCATGATTGCTCACATTGCGGCTGATCTGGCCGTTTCCGAAACTCAGATCAATCTCAAAGCCAAGACCAACGAGCGTCTCGGATGGGAAGGGCGGGAGGAAGGCATTGCCGCACAAGCCATTGTTTTGTTGCTTCAGAAGTGATAATAGTTCTCATCTACAAGTATTTATAACTCAATAGTTTTTCTCAATTGACTGCATTGAGATAGCCAATTTGAGCTTTTCCCCCGCTGACCCCATACTCCAGTTCGAAACCGATACCAGTTGGTCGGTTTTCATCCCAGGTCGTATACCTCTAGCATCATTTTGGTGATGGAGGTCTGTTGTTCCATGAATTCATAGGAGATATACATGTCCAATTTGAAAGGCTCCAAGACCGAAGCCAATCTGAAAGAAGCCTTCGCAGGCGAATCCCAAGCCAACCGCCGCTATCTGTACTTCGCGAACAAGGCTGACGTTGAAGGCCAAAACGATGTCGCAGCTCTGTTCCGCTCGACAGCAGAAGGCGAAACCGGCCACGCACACGGCCACCTCGAGTACCTCGAGCAAGTGGGTGATCCAGCGACCGGTCTGCCAATCGGCTCATCGCGTCAAAACCTGATGGCAGCTGTTGCCGGCGAAACGCATGAGTACACCGACATGTACCCAGGCATGGCCAAGACAGCCCGTGAAGAAGGTTTCGACGAAATCGCTGACTGGTTCGAAACACTGGCCAAGGCAGAGCGTTCGCACGCAAATCGTTATCAGAAGGCTCTCGACGCACTGGTCGACTGATAAGCACGTCATCACAACCCTCTGAGCAAAAGCAAAGAGGGTTGTGCAAAGCGTAGTGGGATATCGCTCATGCGCTTCGCACAACCTTAATCACCCTGCAAGAGATCAAAACATGTCACGAGAAGGTAACCTCGAAGCCCCGACCCGTCATCCGCTGGATTGGCTGAGCGAGGACTTTTACAACGAAGATTCCCTGAACACAGA
>JACCDK011197178.1_pt1 | contig 21380 bp, 17 predicted proteins | sample 7445871 | NCBI WGS metagenome assembly JACCDK01 (sample SAMN15323436, study PRJNA562643) | freshwater metagenome | isolation source: river surface water | place: USA:Blue River Watershed | collected 2017-08-15
CATGACACCAATGACAAGCGGCATAGCCAATGCTTAAAATAATAGGCTTATCTTCACTTATAGCCTTATTTAAAGCTAAATCACCCCAGGGATACCAATTAACCGGATTATTTTTATGTTGTAATAAGTAGGGGCTAACTTGGTTTTGGAGCTGATTCATCAAAATGTTAAGAATAGATTAGTAAATTTGTACAAATAATCGATATGCCCGAATTTAAGTCTTTTGTTCTTGATCCTGCCGTTGCTAATTCTCCTGAATTATTACATGAATTCTTAGTGGCAGAACTCGGTGCAAATCTATTAAATTCAAGTCAGTATCGCATTGAAAAAAAATCAATCGACGCAAGAAGTCGGCAAATTAAAGCAAATATTAAAATTGGTTTTTATCCGCTAGCACATAATTTTCAAGTGGATTTATCCAAAAGGATGCAATTGCCTAAGTTAAAGGCAAAAGCAAAACAGGTTATTATTGTAGGTAGCGGTCCTGCTGGTTTATTTGCAGCATTGCGATTAATCCGAGCTGGCATAAAACCGGTTGTGTTTGAAAGGGGGAATAATGTGCGTGAAAGAAGACGAGATTTGGCTGCCATTAACCGACATAATATTGTTAATCCAGATAGTAATTATTGTTTTGGAGAAGGAGGGGCTGGTACCTACTCAGATGGCAAGTTATATACCCGAAGTACAAAACGAGGAGATATTGATTCCGTATTAGAGACCTTTGTTGCTTACGGAGCAAATGCAAATATTCTCTATGAGGCACACCCACATATTGGAACAAATAAATTACCGGGTATTATAGAAGGCATTCGTAATGCCATCATTGAGGCAGGAGGTGAAGTGCATTTTAATGCAAGGGTTATTGACTTTCTTGTAGATAAACAACGAATACATGGTGTCTCATTAGCAGATGGAAGGAGTTTCGAAGCTTCTAAAGTTCTCTTGGCAACGGGACACTCTGCCCGCGATGTATTTCACTTGTTATTAAATAAGAAGATTGCTATCGAGGCAAAACCTTTTGCCATCGGTGTTCGAATTGAACATACCCAAAAAATGATCGATCGTTGTCAGTATAAACTACCACAACGACCAGATTATTTACCACCGGCATCCTTTAGCTTGGTGACACAAACAAAATATAAGGGAATTCAACGGGGTGTATTTTCATTTTGTATGTGTCCAGGAGGATTTATCGTGCCCTCTGCCACGGAACAAAATCAAGTGGTCGTGAATGGTATGTCACCATCTAGGCGAGATTCCAAATATGCAAATTCTGGAATCGTTGTGAGCATCATGCCGGAAGATTTGGCTAAATATAAGGAATATGGTCCATTAGCAGGCATGTATTTGCAAGAAGAATTGGAGCAAAAAGCGCATCAGTTAGTAGGAGGAAGCCAAAAAGCCGTCTCTCAGTTAACCGGGGATTTTATTAAGCGACGTGGTAGTCATACTTCACATGACACATCTTATGTACCAGGTTTACAACCAGGTGAAATGCGTGAATTTTTACCCGAATTTATTTCAGAACCCTTGGCGTTGGGCTTGCAAGACTTTGACCGCAAAATTCGAGATTTCAGTAGTAATTTAGGTCAATTGATTGGCTTAGAAAGCAGGACATCTTCACCTGTTAAAATACCTAGGGATCGAGAAACGCTTGAACATCCTGAAATCAAAGGACTGTATCCGTGTGGAGAAGGAGGGGGATATGCTGGAGGAATCATGTCGGCCGCCCTAGACGGAATCCGATGTGCTGAATCAATTATCGCAACAATTTGATATGTTGAATAATCCATTTGATCGTTTATTGGAATTATTAGGTAGGCTTGCTGAGAATGAATCATTGAAGCAGAATGCCCGACAAGCTGCGGTGATCTCAATTCTGATTAAAGAACCTGCTGAAGAAGCTAAAATCGTGTTAATTAAACGAAACGACTACGATGGACATCATAGTGGACAAATGGCTTTTCCCGGAGGAAAGAAGGAAGATTTAGATGAAAACTTAAAACAAACAGCCATTCGAGAAGTAGAAGAAGAAATTGGAATAGCGTTATCAGAAGAGCAATTGATCGAATTAAATCCGCATTGGGTACATGTTTCTAATTTTTGGATTCAGCCCTACTTTGTGATTCTTGATAAAAAGCTTGACTACCGCATTAATAAAAGAGAAATTAATCGTATTTTTGAAATACCTGTGGCATTTTTCCAACAGGCCGATTCCTTGGACTATCATGAGTTGACATTCATGCAGGAAAAGATAACAGCTCCCCGTTATTTTTATGAATCGGAAGAGATATGGGGAGCAACAGCTATCATGCTGTACCAATTAGTTCAACAAATAGATTCGCATATTCGCAATGAGTGAGACGACAGACGGGGCATTACAAAATCAGATAGCCGTAGCCGGCATGTACGAAAATTGGTTTTTAGAATATGCGTCATACGTTATTCTAGAGCGTGCTGTACCTGCGGTGGAGGATGGTTTAAAGCCTGTTCAGCGACGCATTTTGCATGCTTTAAAAGAAATGGACGATGGCCGTTTTAATAAAGTAGCGAATGTGATTGGTCAAACGATGCAGTATCACCCGCATGGAGATGCTTCCATCAATGATGCATTAGTCAATCTCGGGCAAAAAGACCTTTTATTTGATTGCCAAGGTAACTGGGGCGATAACCGGACAGGGGATAGTGCTGCTGCGGCGCGTTATATCGAGGTACGTTTATCTAAGTTTGCCAATGATGTTGTTTTTAATAATCAAACCACCCGCTGGCAATTATCTTATGATGGGCGAAAAAAAGAACCCATTACTCTTCCAATTAAGTTTCCTTTGTTGCTTGCTCAAGGCGTTGAAGGCATTGCAGTGGGTTTGGCAACTAAAATCATGCCTCATAATTTCTGTGAAATTATTCAGGCTTCGATTGATTTATTGAATAATAAAAAAGTCACATTATACCCCGATTTCCAGTTGGGCGGCATGATCGACGTCTCCAATTACAATGATGGTTTACGCGGGGGACGCATTCGAGTAAGAGCTAAAATTGAAGAATTTGACAAGAAAACCTTGTTGATTAAAGAAATACCATTCGGTACTACGACAACCTCATTGATTGATTCCATCATTAAAGCCAATGATACGGGCAAAATCAAGATTAAGAAGGTCATTGATAATACAGCCAAGGATGTGGAAATCCAAATTCAACTGGCACCGGGTATTTCGCCCGATGTTACGATTGATGCGCTTTATGCATTTACCGACTGTGAAGTATCAATTTCCCCGAATGCTTGTGTTATCGTAGATGAGAAACCTCAATTCATCGGGGTAGCAGAAATTCTACGCGTAAGCACGGATCAGACTGTTGACCTATTAAAACAAGAATTAGAGATTCGTCGGGGAGAATTAATGGAGCGATTATTATTTAGCTCGTTGGAAAAAATCTTTATCGAGAATCGTATTTATCGTGATATTGAGGAATGTGAGACACTCGAATCGGTGATTGCCATGGTCGATAAGGGATTAGAGCCCTACAAAAAGGATTTCTATCGTGAGATTGTGGAGGAAGATATACTTCGATTACTAGAAATTCGAATTAAGCGTATTTCGAAATTTGATAGTTTCAAGGCAGATGAAGCTATGAAGCGTCTGCAAGATGAATTGGCTGAGGTAGAAGATAATCTTGCAAATTTAATTCGCTATGCCATTGATTATTTCAAAAACCTGCTCCAAAAATATGGGAAAGGTAGAGAGCGTAAGACGGAAATAAGAAGTTTTAATACCATTACAGCGACAGTTGTGGCTCAAGCCAATCAAAAACTCTATGTAAATCGGGAGGACGGATTTATTGGATATGGATTGAAGAAGGATGAATTTGTCATGGATTGTTCTGATATCGATGATATCATAGTTTTCCGGCAAAATGGAACGTGCGTTGTTACCAAAGTACAGGAAAAAGTATTCGTAGGTAAAGATATTCTTTACGTAAGTGTATTTAAGAAGAACGATGATCGGAAGGTATATAATCTCGTTTACTTTGATGGCAAATCGGGAATTTCTTATGTGAAGCGATTTAAGGTTACGTCGGTAACCCGGGACCGTGAATATCGAATTGTGAGCCAAGACAATAAATCTAAGATTACCTATTTTTCTGCCAATGAAAATGGAGAGGCTGAGGTAATTAGTATCAATTTGACAGCGAATTGTACGGCAAAAAATAAACAATTCGACTATGATTTTGCTAAGTTGGCCATCAAAGGCAGAGAATCACTGGGCAATGTATTAACCAAATACCCCGTTCGTAAAATCGTTCAAAAAAGTGCCGGTGTATCAACTTTAGGAGGGGTAGATATATGGTATGATCCAACTATTGGAAGATTGAATCGTGATCAACATGGTGATTATGTAGGTAATTTTGAACCTAATGACAATATATTAGCTGTCTACAATTCAGGAAATTATGAGTTAACCAATTTTGAATTAACGAATCGATATCCGGCAGAGGAAATAGCCTTACTGGCAAAGTTCAATCCTAAAGGAATTATATCCGCGGTATATTTTGATGGATCTAACAAAACATATTTTGTTAAGCGATTTAAAATCGAAACCTCCACGATCGATAAAAAATTCTTGTTTATCGCAGATCACAAAGCCTCAAAATTAGTCGCTTCTAGTATTAATTATGCTCCTAATGTTCAAATTAAGCATAAGCCGGATGGCAAAACTTCAGAAATTGAGTTAATTCCGATTGAGGAGTTAGTAGATGTACGTGGTTGGAAGGCAATCGGGAGTAAATTGAATTATCCGAAATTAACGGATGTTCAATTGATTGATACAGAGACGCAGATGCCCGAGACAGAAGAGCTGCCGACCAACACAGAGGAGGATGAGAAGGAGGAAGTCAAAGAGATTGTTGAAGAACAACCAATCGAAGATACTTTGCCAAATGTAGAGACCATCCCGGTCGGCCAAACTGTTACATTTGACGAGGAAATTCCAAATAATTCACTCGAAGAAACACCTGAGGTGGATGATATCCCGTTGGAAATCAAAAACTATTCCAGTGATAATATTCCGAAAGACACAAATAAAGGAGAGCAATTAGGCTTGTTTTAACCGATGACGAACGAACTGAATAATCCGAAAGTTTTGAATGCATGGGCATTTTATGATTGGGCAAATTCAGTTCATTCCTTAACGATAACAAGTGCCATATTTCCAATCTATTACCCATACGCTGCAGTTAGTGCCGGAGATTCGAAACTAATTAATTTTCTTGGATTCGAATTGCCCAATGCAGTAGTTTTTTCCTACTCAGTTTCGGCTGCTTTTTTATTATTAGCTTTTTTAATGCCGATCCTTTCTGGAATCGCAGATTACCGTGGAAGTAAAAAATCCTTTATGCGTTTTTTTTGTTATTTAGGTTCTCTGAGCTGCATGAGTTTATTCTTTTTTGAAAAGGGACATTATTACATTGGAACATTTGGCTTTCTTTTTTCAATGATTGGATGGGGTGGAAGTATGGTATTCTATAATTCCTTTTTGCCAGAAATTGCAAGTCCTGATCGATTTGACGCATTGAGTGCGAAAGGATTTACACTTGGCTACCTAGGTAGTGTATTATTACTCATTCAGAACCTAACCATGGTAATGATGCCACAATGGTATGGGAATATCGCTGGTGACTTAGCATCTCGTATTTCTTTCCTTAGCGTCGGAATATGGTGGTTAGTTTTTGCTCATATACCGTTTTATTATTTGCCAAAAAGTACTAAAAGGCCTAATGATGGGAAAAATATTTGGTTAGGAGGATGGCAAGAACTTAGGAAAGTCTATCAAGAAGTTAAAGAAATCAAAGCACTTAAAGGATTTCTGGCAAGCTTCTTTCTTTTCAATATGGGTGCACAAACAGTGATGTATTTAGGGGCTTTGTTTGGTAGTGAAGAGTTGCACCTACCAACAGATGCCTTAATTATAACCATTTTGCTGATTCAATTAGTCGCAATTCCAGGAGCCTATTTTTGTGCTAAATTATCGCAAAAATTAGGTAATGTTAAAGCCCTCATCCTAATCGTTCTAGTTTGGATAGTTATCTGTGTTTTTGCTTATACAGTTAATGATCAATTTAATTTTTACCTTTTAGCTACAGGAATAGGATTTGTCATGGGAGGAATACAATCCAATAGTCGGGCAACTTTTGCAAAGATGTGTCCGAGCAATGAGCAAGATACTAGCTCTTATTTTAGCTTTTATGATGCATGTGATCGACTCTCTACCGTATTAGGCACACTTATTTTTGGCTTGGTGATTCAAATAAGTGGAAGCATGCGAATCGGCATAGTCATTTTAGGTTTCGTATTTTTAATTAGTCTCTATTATTTACAATCGATACGACATACAAAAGAATTACAACCTATATCGGAATAATGGATCGATCGGCAATGCTTCTCCACTGAATTGGGATATGTGCCAAAATCTCTGTTTGCAGCGCTTTAATTACGGCTTTTCGAGAGAAGGACTTAGCATGCACTAAAGAAACCTCTCTTACAGGAATTGGTTTTGGTAAGGAGTGTACTTTTTCCTTCAATTTTAAATCAAGGTAATCAACAAACATCTGAGGAATAATCGTTTGTCCAAAACCTAAATCTGCCATACGAACAATAGTCTCCAAACTACCCGTTTGGTAGGTTAAGGAATTAGAAATTCTAGCACCTGCATTCAAACTGCAAATCGAATTAATTTGATTACTCAAACAATGTCCTTCCTCGAGAAGCCAAAGTTTGGAAGGGTCTAAAACAGCACTTAATTTAGAACCATCTTCTTCCCATACATTGGAATACAAGAACAATTCCTCATAATACAAAGGAATTTCAACTAAGCTAGAACTGAGTGGAGTGACAAGTATTCCTATGTCAATTCTTCCTTCACTAATACCACTCTTTATATTTTCAGTCGTTGTTTCAGAGACACTAATAGTTAGATCGGGATACTTTTCTTGAAAATCAGCTAAAAATCGAGGCATAAGATAGGGCGCTATTGTTGGTATAACCCCAATGGATAAGTTCCCATTTACTTGCGTACTCCAACCTTTGGTGAGAGCATAGATCGATTTACTTTCAGACAAAATTATGCGGGCTTTGTGAATAATCTCTCGAGCTTCCAAAGTTGGTTCCAATGGTTTAGCTTTCCGATTAAACAAGGTCATGTTCAATTCATCCTCCAACTTTTGGACTTGCATACTCAAACTGGGTTGCGATACACAGCAAAAATCAGCTGCCTTGGAAAAACTTTGTAAATCAGCCAGTGCTACAATGTACTCTAATTGCGTAATGGTCATACTATAAGTATTATCTATACAAATATAAAAAATATAGATTTGATTGATATAATTATTCGTTCGATATTTGCAACATCATTTTTAAGAAATAATAAAACTCATATACCATGGCAAATTACATGTTAGGTTTAGGAAGTCAATTTCCTTCATTTTCAAAGACAGCGGTTGTATCCTTAGAACAAGGAAAAGAATTCGCGACAATTACCTCAGAAGATCACAAGAAAGATGGCAAGTGGTTGGTTATGTTCTGGTGGCCAAAAGATTTTACATTTGTATGTCCTACTGAAATTGCCGAATTTAATCGTCGGGCAGGTGATTTCGCTGATCGTGATGCGTCGTTAATTGGAGCTTCAACTGATTCTGAATTCGTTCACGCTGCTTGGAGAAGAGATCACGATGATTTACGTGGCTTGAAATTCCCTATGTTGGCTGACACTTCCAAAAGCTTGGCTGAGGAATTAGGTATTTTAACAGAGGGTGAGAAAGTAGCCTATCGTGTTACATACATAGCCGACCAAAATGGAATTATTCGTTGGGTATCCGCAAATGACTTATCAGTGGGTCGTAACGTAGACGAGGTATTACGCGTATTAGATGCATTGCAAACGGATGAGCTTTGCCCTTGCAACTGGAAAGCCGGTGACGCTACATTATAATTCATCATTAAGCCCCAGAATCTCTGGGGCTTTTTAACATACACCAAAAATGAGTGAGACTAGAGATAACTTATTAGCGGAGATTAACATCCCTGCTTCAACTTCGTTCGCCCTTTTAGATGCTTTGGATGTGGCAGATCATCGCTACATCAAAGATTTGAAAATTAATGTTTCAAATTCTTTACGTGCGCAAACATTAACAGAGAAAGAAGCTTATTTACTCGCATTGGCTGTTTCTGTCAATCAAAAACATCAATTAACAATTGATTCATTAACTGCTATTGCGTTGGAAAAAGGGGCGTCGGATGCTGAAATCAATGAAATCCATGCCTTAGTTTCTTTGTTGAATGCAAACAATATTTTCTATCGTTTCAAACACTTCGTAAACAAGGAATATTACAACACGGCACCTGCAGGAATTCGCATGTCAATTATGATGAATCCCGTATTAGGAAAAGAATTTTTTGAACTAGCTAGCTTGACCGTATCAGCAATAAATGGTTGCGAAATGTGTGTAGCTTCACATGAGCAATCGGTTAAAAGCCATGGTGCAACCGAAGCGAGAATATTAGATGCAGTTCGTTTGACTGCCATATTCAAAAGCCTAATCGTCTTATTGTAAATCAAAAGGCTAGTTCAAAATGAATTAGCCTTTTTTTTATTTCTTTATTTCTCGAACCATTCGGTTTAATTGAAAACGGAAAGAACTAAGTTCATGAAAACTTTGCCAACAAACCTTCAGTAGTTTCATGTGGCGAATGGAAACTTCACCCGTCTCGCGCTCTTTGTGAAGCACGGGAATATCAAACAAGCGCTGACCTGATTTCTTCGCTAGAACAGATAAAAAAATATTAGGAGCAAAAGGTATTTGCTTCGGAAGAGCAGCTAATAGCTTTTGAAGAAAACGAGTACGAATCAATCGAAAAGGAATATTGGCATCCTGTATATAGGTCCCATAAATCAACAAGAGGGAATATTTCAAAATACGAGTAATCAATAATCGAAAAGGGTCATCATGGCGTACTTCTCTGAATCCTAGCACAAAGTCCGATTCAAATCGCTTGTCCCAAAACTTAGCAAAATCACGAGGATCAAACTGGTCATCCGAATCCGTCTGAAAAACAAATTCAGGATTCATTTCCACTGCCATCTGATAACCATGGTAAATTGCATTGCCATGCCCACCATTCAACTGATGCTTAGCAATGAGATTGGGATACTCGCCAGTCAATTCATCTAAAATAATACCTGTCTTATCTCGAGAACCATCATTAATAATCAATAATTTAAACCGTTCAAGAGGAATAATTTTTGAAATACCATCGATCCAATTAGGCACTACGTCGCGTATACACGCTTCTTCATTGTAAGCAGGAATCACCACCACTAAATCCAACTTATTTATCATTAAATACGATTTTTATATTTGTTGATCGGTTTTTCAATAACAAACCACGAAAAACTAGCAATAACAACTAAAATAATGAATGAAACCAAAAATTTCATCCATGTAAAATTAACGATTTCAAACTGATAATCAGGTAAATATTGACTTAAATAGTACCAAATTGTATTATTCGTGTCGTGATAATAATTCATCACCAAATTATGGTAAAGGTATAATCCATAAGAGATTTGGCCCAAATAGAAAATGGGCTGAAAAATTAAAAATTTAGACAACAACCATCTTTCCTCTCTGATGGATAAAGCAATCATGAAAAATGCAATCATCGCTCCTGAAATACGCTCCAAGACGATAGACCAGAAATTGGCATGTTCCATTTTTGCATTTTCAGCAAAATATAACACCAAACAATAAAAGATTATACTCAATAACAAACCCCAACTTAAATACTTCGATTGCTGAAAATAGAGATTTTTATAATGATATAAATAGGCCAAAATACCACCTAGTCCAAAACAATCTAAGGCAGAAAAAGGATTAACATACCACCACATCCAATTTTGTTCTTGCGTCGCTGGGGAGGCCAAAAAATAAAATCCCAAACGCGTGCCAAGTCCTAGCAGAATCATTGCCATAAAAAGGGTTAGATAGCGTTTAGGGGATAATAGTAGGATGAAGTAGGGAAAAACTAAATAATACTGTTCCTCAACTGCCAAGGACCATAAATGATCCCAAATCCCCAACCACGTACCATAAGACATGATGTAGAAATTGGGTAAATAAAACACGAGAAAATGCCAAAACTGATTAAAATTAGAAAGAGAAAACACAAACCCTATGGCAAGCAACAAAAAATATATTGGGAAGATTCGAAGTGATCTACGGTAGATAAAACGAATAACCTTAGCACTGATACCAGAATGAGTTGACCTGGATTCATCCGCATTCTTAAACAATATCCGAGTAATTAAAAAACCACTGAGTACAAAAAATATAACAACCCCCAAATGGCCCAAAAACGAGAAAGGATTGATAGGAATAAGCCAATGATCAATTAAAACTAAAAAAACGGCGATAAACCGAATGCCATTTAACTGCTCGAAATATTTTTCTTTTCCTATCGTCATGGCTTAACAAAAAAACTAAATTCAACACGTCTATTCAAGCGTCTTTTTTCTTCTAAATTACTTGTCGACAAAGGTTTAGTCCCACCCCAAGCTTTGGTTTGAATTCGATCATTTCCTACGCCCTTATCAACTAAATACAGTTTAACTTGATTTACACGTTCCTGAGAAAGTGATAAATTAGCATCCCAATCCCCTTGATTATCGGTATGTCCTTCAATCAACAATGATAACTCATCGTTTGCCAACAAAATATTTACAATTTCGTCAAGGGCAGGAAAAGCCTCTTTAGCTATCTCTGATTTGCTTTGAGCAAAATTTAAATTCGCCACATTAAATTGCTTATTTAATTCAATAGGAATTAAACCAAACATCTGTACGGACTCTATAAACTTCTTTTGATCGCGAAAATCAAAATTCTCTCTTTTACTGATAAAGCCTTTCGATTTAATCTCCATGGTGAAAGGCTTTTTTGCTGGCCACATAAAAGAATAATCGCCTAGGTATGGATCATAATCGATTTGAAGGGTATCACTTGAAATCCGAGAACGTATAACAATCTTCGCCGCAAGAGCTTGTTTGGTACTTTGATTGATCACTTTGCCTGATAACTGAACGAGTGTTTGGGGACGTACTTTTTCAGGGATCTTTATCCGGTAAATATCCTCGGCACCCATTGAATTTTCAACTGAACTAAAATAGGCATAATCACCTTGTGCCGAAACGGTAAAGTAACCATCCCATTGATTCGTGTTGACAATTGGCCCAACATTTTCTGGTTCTGACCAATTCAACCATGTCTCATCCAATCGACGAGTTAAAAAAATATCATTACTGCCATATCCAACATGCCCACTCGTAGAAAAATACATCGTGATGCCATCAGGAGCAATAAATGGAGTGCTCTCAGGCTCACCCGTGTTGACAATCGGACCGATATTTTTAGGCTCTGACCAAGTATCATCTGATTTCAAAAAAGAAACATAAATATCCTTACCACCATAAGAGTCTTTCATCTCGGTAGTCATCAACAACACCTTACCATTGGGAGCTAATGTATATTCAGAATATTCTGATTTATTTTTGAAATTTTGAATACGAATGGGTTTAGGGAAACTCCATTCACCTGTACGCAACAAAAAAGAAAGCGAAACACCCTTTTCCATTTGACCATCTTTCCCATAGACATTATTCAATAACATTGTTTTCCCATTGGGAGAGATACCACAAACGGCATTATTCTCATCGTTATTGATGGGAGCTGGGAATAGCGTCGCTTTGTCCCATTTATTTTTATCATTCAACTGTGCTACCCAAATATCTTGATTTTTCATCGATCCAAGATTATCTGGGTGCTTCCAACGCGTAAAATAGAGCCGCTTACCATCTGGACTGACTACCGGACAGATTTCATTGAATTTCGAATTAATTCCCGTACCTAGATTTTCTTTCACTAAATAGGCATTGGGATCTGAATCAAGCTTAATTTTATCTTCAATCGGAGCGTCAGAGTCCGAAATTGCTACGGCATCCAATTGCGAAAAGCCCGGAACTCGAAGTGAATTCATACTTATTTTGATCGACTTAACCTTGAAATTGGTAGGACTAGCTAAACGTATTCTCGTCAATTGACCATTGGATTGCGCATACCCCTGTGGAAACTCTTTGAGAAGAAACAACTTATTATTCTCATCTAAGGCATCTACACGTGTAATTGATCCCGCACCATAGTTCTCAAAGATACAAACCTGTTTAATTACATGAGCGGTATCAAAAGATACAATTATAAACTCACCTGAAGGGTTATCAGGAGTTAATGATTGCCAAGCACTTGGTGTAGCTTCGAATTTTGGAAATTTACTTGGCCGACCTAAAATATGGACCGATCGATACTCTTTTCCCAATAATGGATCTGAATATTCACTTGAAAAAGACATCACCTTGGAGGCCCATTGAACGGATTGTGCTGTGGTCGGAAACAACAGAAGCGTCAATAAAAATGTTCCAAGCGATTTAAACATAAATACTTAGGCCAAAGAAAACAAATCTTGAATGGTAGCTTTCGGGTCTTTAGAAGCAAATACAAAACTACCAGCTACTAATACATTGGCCCCCTCTTGAACCAAAGCCTTTGCATTATCCTGGTTAACTCCGCCGTCAATTTCCAAATAAATTTCTTTCCCAGTCGCTTGAATCATTTCCTTTAATTGGGTTGTTTTTTGAATCGAGTTTGGAATAAATTTTTGGCCACCAAAACCTGGATTTACCGACATGATTAAAGCCAAATCTAAATCACCGATTACATCAGTAAGAACAGAAACCGGTGTACCTGGATTAATCGCAACACCTGCCATACAACCTTCGGATTTAATTTGTTGGATCGTACGATGTAAATGCGGACAAGCTTCAGCATGTACCGTAATCATGTTAGCACCTAGTGCTGCAAACTGCGCGATATAACGCTCCGGTTTTTCAATCATTAAATGGCAATCTAAAAACTTAGTCGTATGCTTAGCAATAGCTTCTAAAACCGGAAAACCAAAAGAAATATTGGGTACAAAAGCGCCATCCATCACATCTATATGAATCCACTGTGCTGCTGATTCATTTAACATTTGGGTTTCACTTTCAAGGTTGGCAAAATCAGCTGCCAATACGGAGGGTGCAATGATTAACTTTTCCATTTAACAAAGGTATGAAAAATATTGGCTAAGGTTTATTTCTGATGAGATTAGGATTAACTTTGTTTATTAAAATTTAGCGTATGGACATCCAAAAAAAGATGCAGGAACTTGTTGATCAAATCAACCAATACAACCATGCATACTATCAGTTAAACGAAAGTCTTATTTCTGATGAGTCTTTCGATAAGCTCCTCGCTGAACTTCAAAAACTTGAATTTGAAAATCCATTATTTGCCTTACCCAATAGCCCAACCAAACGGGTGGGTGGAACAATAACTAAAAACTTTCCATCGGTAACTCATCAGTTCCCAATGCTTTCCTTAGGAAATACCTACAATGAAACGGATTTAAGGGATTTTGATGAGCGAATTCAAAAAGTCTTGGGTAATGAAACTTACGAATATATATGTGAATTGAAATTTGATGGTGTGGCTCTCTCTTTTTGGTATGAAGAGGGAAAACTTACTAAAGGTGTTACACGTGGCGATGGAACAAGAGGCGATGACATTACAAATAATGTAAAAACGATAAAGAGCTTACCTCATTATCTTTCATCCAAGGAACTACCAAAACGATTTGAAGTAAGAGGTGAGGGGTATATGCCTATATCTTCCTTCGACAAAATTAATGCAGATAAAATTGCCAATGGAGAGGCACCTTTGGCTAATCCTCGCAATGCAGCATCTGGAACATTTAAATTACAAGATTCAAGTGTTGTTGCTCAAAGGAACATGGCATGCTTTGTTTATGCATACCTAGGAAACGAAATCCCTTTTCAAACTCATGAAGAAGGATTAGTACTACTAGAAAAAAATGGTTTCCCAGTTTCACCAACTTACCGAAAATGTTCAAATATTGATCAAGTAATGCAATACATTGCTGATTGGGAGAATAAACGAAATGAATTACCCCTAAATACTGATGGTATTGTTATTAAAATAAATGATTTAGGCCAACAAGAGCGTCTGGGATTTACGGCGAAATCACCCCGTTGGGCTATTGCTTACAAATACCCCTCAGAAATAGCCCAGACAAAAATAGAAAGCGTCTCTTACCAAGTTGGCCGAACCGGCAATGTAACTCCCGTAGCAAACCTTCAGCCAGTCTATTTAGCCGGTACGGTGATAAAGCGAGCATCGATTCATAATGCCAATGAAATGGACCGCCTGAATTTACATGAATTGGATACCGTTTACATCGAAAAAGGAGGGGAGATTATTCCAAAAATTACTGGGGTAGAGGAATCCAAACGCATGCCTAATGCTCAGAAATTTACATTTCCGACACATTGCCCTTCCTGTGCGACCCAACTAATTCGAAATGAAGGTGAGGCAAATCATTATTGCACCAATGAAAACCATTGTCCTCCCCAAATCAAAGGAAGAATTGAGCATTTCATTCAACGAAAAGCACTAAATATTGAAAACTTAGGTACAGAAACCATTGACCTTTTCGTTGAAAAAGGAATTATCACAAATGCTGCTGATTTATATGATTTAGATGAATTAAGCTTTCAAGGTTTAGAAGGATTTCAAGCTAAATCCATTTCCAACATTTTGAGTTCCATCCAAAAATCAAAGGAAATTCCGTTCCGACAGGTCTTATTTGGATTAGGTATTCGTCATGTTGGAGCGACTATTGCGGAAAAATTAGTTGTTGCCTTTCAAAGTATTGATCGATTAAGAGAAGCAAGTTTTGATGAATTAGTTGATGTTCCTGAAATAGGCGAAAGGATTGCCCTAAGCATCATCGATTATTTTAATGATCCAATGAATCAGTTAATCATTGATAAATTACGAATAGCTAAGGTCCAACTATCTGAAGAAATCAAAGAAATAGTCTTAGAAGGTCAAGCCTTAGTCGGAAAAAGTTTTGTAATTTCGGGAGTATTCGAAAACTTCGAACGAGATGAGTTGAAAGCAAAAATAATTGCGAACGGCGGAAAAGTTGTTTCAAGTATTTCTTCCAAACTCGATTACCTGGTTGCAGGCAACAACATGGGGCCGGCTAAATTGGAGAAAGCGAATCAATTAAATATTAAAATCTTAAGCGAAGGAGACTTTATAGCTCTTCTTACCTAACTTATGCAATCAAACAAATTACCTAAATTTCACGGCGTAGCTCCAGCTTTGGTAACACCCATGAACAATGATCGTTCAATTGATTGGCCTGCTTTAACTAAATTAGTTAGTTATGTAAGCCAAGGGGGCGTTGATTACCTCGTTGTACATGGAACCACAGGAGAATCTGCAACAACAACAGCTGATGAAAAGAAAAAAATCGTTGCTACGATTCAAGAAAATAATAGCCGTAATCTTCCCATTGTCTATGGGCTAGGAGGAAATAATACAGAAAATCTACTTAAGCAAATCAAGGAAACAAATTTCGAAGGAATTGATGCCATTCTGTCAGTTTGCCCCTATTACAACAAGCCTAGTTCGCGTGGAGTGATTGCTCACTATCAAGCCCTAGCTGACGCATGTCCAGTGCCGGTAATCATGTATAACATTCCTGGAAGAACAGGGATTAACATGTCTGCAGAAACGGTATTAACCTTAGCTGATCACCCCAATATTATTGGAATTAAAGAAGCGTCCTGTATTATTGAACAATGCATGGAAATTTCCTTTCATAAACCACAAGATTTCCTTTTAATCTCCGGTGATGATGTTCAAGCAGTACCCATTATTTCCATCGGAGGTGTTGGGGTTATGTCGGTCATTGCCAATGCATTTCCGTCTCAATTCACTCAAATGATACATGAGGCACTGGCGGGTGATTACAAAACAGCTCAAAAAGCATTAGCAGCTTTCTTGACGATTGACCCTTACCTGTACGAAGAAGGAAATCCCGTTGGCGTGAAGAAAATTTTAGCTTTAAAGGGATTAATTCAGGCTCAAGTACGCATGCCACTGGCTGAGGCTTCAGAAGGTTTGGGTAAAAAATTAAATGAAATTATTAATCAAGTAAAATTAACTAACTAATGTTTGTACACGTCGTTAACTTTTGGCTTAAAAAGGGATTGTCCTCCGAGGAAATCAAAAAATTTGAGGTAGGGGTAAGTTCATTAGCAGATATCGAAACTGTTGATGTATTTAGTGTTGGAAAACCAGCAAACACCAATCGCCCCGTGATTGATCGTTCTTATGATTACTGTTTGCTTACCACATTTGAAACAGAGTCAGGACATGATGTTTACCAAACACATCCGATACATTTAAAATTTATTGAAGATTGCGCATCCTTATGGGATAAAGTATTAATCTATGACTCAGAAAGCATTTAATTTTTACCTTTTTCTTTTTATATCCATGTCGATAGTTGGATGTTCTAAGCACATTCAACCATCCTCCTATTATAGTCCAAACTTTAAAGAGGGTGGTGTTAATCGACACGATGGTTTAGGTTTTGAAATACCCGTTAAGTATGCCATTGATGTTTTTTACTTCAATGAAAGCCCTAAACAAAATTTTGAAGTGATTGAGAAGATCAACTACTCCGATGAGGAACCACTCTTAACCAATCAAACGCAAGATGGCAAAATGCTAAATCGAGGGATACATCAAAACAAGAAAAAGGAAATTCTTGATAAAATGGTTGCCAAAGCAGAGGAATTAGGTGCCTCTGCCATCATGGATGTCAAATACCAAGTTTATACAACCAAAGATGCCAATGGCTATAATTTTAGTGGTACAGCGATTCGTTACGTGTTGAAATAAGATACAATAAATCAAAATTTGCCAATAAAATTTGGCCGCGAGCATCCAAGAATTCCACTTGGATGCTTTTTACTTTTCTAGCCTTAAATGGAAGAATTCGCATATTCCCAACTGTATTTCCTTTTAACACTTCCATTCGACCTTGATCATCTGTCAATCTCACTTGAAAAGATTTAATCCGTTGCCCTAAGGCAATGGGCTCCTGTAAAACAATTGCATTGATCAGTCGGCCTTCTTTCGAATCCCATTGAATTCTAGCTTGCTTATCTTTTTCATTCGCCGCCCAGAAGGTTTTTTCATGTAAATCTCGAAGGAATGAAACGGGATGAGATTTAACAAAAGAAGAAACCTTAATGACATCATTCTTCTTAAGTTGAGACTTCAACCCGGCATTCATTAACTTCTTAAATCCAATCAACGAAGCAGAATCTGCCTCATGAATCAAACCGCGGGTGTCCACTGGTATATTTAGCAGTAAATTAGCGTTCCGGCCTACCGAAGCCACATAAATTCGCATCAGTGAATCGGGTGATTTAACTTTTGAATCTTGGTCGGGATGATAATACCAACCAGGTCGAAGACTAACATCTACTTCAGGGGCTACCCAAAAACGACCATTTTCTTGCCCGTTTCGATAATCATCAAATTTTGGATAACCTGGATAAATTTCGTCTTTGTTGAGCGGTGACCACATTGTTTCATAAGAATAACCACGCTCATTGCCAACCCAGCGAATATCCGGTCCATTATCCGAAAACTGTACGGCATTAGGTTGATATTTATTGACCATCGAATGAAACAGAGTCCAATCATATACTTGTTTCTTACCATTGGGCCCTTCACCATTAGCACCATCATACCAAAACTCAAAAATTGGTCCATACTGCGTCAAAAGCTCTTTTTGCATATTTGCATAGACTTGGTTGTACGTATCCGTTCCATAAGCAGGATGAAAACGATCCCAAGGGGAAAGATAAATGCCCAATTTGATGCCATAGCGTTTGCAAGCATCTGCTAATTCGCGAACAACATCCCCTTTACCTCCTTTCCAGGGAGATTTTACGACGGAATGTTCCGTATATTTAGAAGGGTACAAAGCAAAACCATCATGATGTTTTGCAGTTAAAATTAAGCCCTTCATTCCTGCAGCCTTGGCAATACGAGCCCACTGATTACAATCCAAAGCTGATGGATTAAATAATCGAGGATCTTCTTTCCCTTCGCCCCATTCAACATTTGTGAATGTATTCATATTAAAATGCACAAAGCCGTAATAGCGAAGTTCCTGCCATGCCATTTGTTTGGCACTTGGGATTGGGTACACCGGCTTTACTTCTTGCCCTTTTGCAAAAATTGACGCAAAGAGATATAGGGATGTGATAAAATTATTTCGCATGGTATAATATAGCGTTTTCAAATAGTGTCATGGTTTGATTCGGAATTGCTCGAAACAGGGGATTAAATCCAAACCAAATGTAATTTCCTGCCCCGAGGGAATAAGTAGCTAAAAACATACTTTGATCAAGTTTGCCCTTTACTTTAGCTCCCATAAAGCCGTAATATTTACTGGATTTATCCGTACTTAGAATCGATTTCCAATGATGATTGGATAAAACAAGATTCTCTACTTGGTTAATAATGATCACTTGATCTCTTTCCATACGAAAGCCCAATGGGTGCGTTTTCTCAAGCTTTGCTTCAATCAAATTACCCGTTAATGTCTTCGAAATTTCATTTCGTTCCGCATCCTCATAAGCAACAGCTGCTTCCGTACTATCGCTCAAATCCTTCGCCAACAAACCTAATTCCTTGTCTTTGATACTTTTCGCTGCATTTTCCATCAAAAGGATACGCCCACCTTTACGAACATAATCCTCTAAAAGCACCGTTTCTGATTTCGAGAATTCTAACGAACGTGTATTGGGGAAAATCAAATGACTATATTCATTTAGAGGTGCGCGTTTAACTTGACTCAATGGAATAAAACTAGGCCTTAATTTCATTTTTTGTGTTAAATAATAGGCTAATTCCCCTTGCTGGTTAACATCAAATGATGCATCCACTACAACGGCTACACGCGTTGGGTTTAATTCAACAAAATGAGTTGAACCTAAGTCGGCGCCCGATTCTGAACGATATGTACTAATTGGCTCTACCTGTATCTTAGTTTGATTCACTAGGGTACGTAGTGCCTCCCATGTACCTTTCTTTTTAATCACCCAGAGATGCCCGGCATTGTATTTTTTCCCAGAAAATCCTACTTCCTTATCGTTATAAACCACTAAATATCCGGCATGTAATACTTGATTGACAAACTGAACAGACCGTGAATCTGGTTTGAAAACAAAGGATACGGTTTTTTCATCGAACACTTTATCCTTTGATTCTGACGAACTGAAAGCTACACTAGTTAATCTTTCCTTTACACCATACCCTTGTACGCCATGCAGTTGGAAAAGATTCCAAGCTGTGATATCGTATGTCACCGAATCCTCCAATGCAGGAGTGGGGTCTAATAAGGCTTGAATCATAGGAGCGGCCGACTGGTATGCAGAAATAAGCAAATCACCTTTATTCACCTTTATTGGTATGTTTTTTTGGTCTAGAAAGGAGAAGGCATTGAGTGAATAATCTTTATCTAATTGCCCAACTTGAATCCGATTTGACTTAAGAATCTTTAGTAATTCTGAGGATTTAGAAATTTCTGAATTCGGAATAATGTAGGTCTTGTATAGATTTGTTGGGTTGGTACGCGCATTATAATGATTTTGATAATAGCTCGATTTAACACTGGAACTATTTGAAATTGACCAATCCACGAGATTGAGTGCTAACTGACGATGGTGATTGACACGGTCTACTAATCGGATAGTATCTCTATTTGATTTTTGCGCTTGTAAACCCCCGCGAATACCACCTTGTTCGAGTGTCATCCCTAAAGCTCCATTTAAAATAGGGTAGGTATCACCATATCCCGGATAAAATAAATCATACACCTCGGACGTAAAATATGGCCAATGATTTTGATCAAACAATTTGGCAAAAGACTTTCCAACACTAGTTTGCAAATCTTTCGTTGAATTAGAAATAAAATTTAAGTAGGGCTTTGCCGCTGGAGGAAAATAATAAGAATGTTGATAACTCTGCTCATGAAAATCTGCATGTACCATGGGCATCCAAGATTGAAAAAAAGCTATTCTTTGTTGGGTCTCAACTTGAGTTTGCCAAACCCAATCCCGATTTAAATCAAATGAATAATGATTGTAGCGACCCGAAGTCGAACCCTCGAAATGTTCCTGGTCATTAGGGTCTGCATTCCCACCCGGCGTAAAATTCCGACGGTTGAATTGGGTGACATAAGCATCTCGGCCATCCGGATTGATACATGGATCCATCAAGATTACATAATCAGTGGTCGCCTTACTTAATAACCCATTCTCTTTGACTAAATCATAAATAGCTCCTAACGCTGCTTCTGATCCTGCTGCCTCATTGCCGTGGACATTGAAGGAAAGATTGATAATCAAAGGTAAATCATTCGTAATAGCTTTTTGGCCATAAATCATTTGAAGATGCTGTTCCTTTATTTGATCAAGTTTACTGTTTAAACCCGGTTTAGTTAGGATTAACATGCCTAATTCCCTTCCTTCATTAGTTTTGCCATAACTCTTCCAAGTCGCCATATTAGGCTTTTGCTCAGCTACGTATTTACAATAAGCGACTAATTGATGATGATAGGTAAATCGAGTACCAAGCTCATAACCCAAAAAATCTTCTGGGCTTTTTATTTGAGAAAATGATAAAAATGAGATGAAACAGGCTAGAAGCGTAAGACGAAAATTCATGTATTCGGTTTAGTTTGAAAAGTGTTTAAATTTAATCAAAAAAGAAGGTAAATTGAAAGGACTTTTGACTTTAACAAGAAACAATTCAACATGGCTTTACCAAAATCAGATCCGGATAATATTAGCATACAGTCCGATGGGAAAACAAGTTATACCATCCCCTTAATATTAGTTACTAGTTTATTTTTTCTATGGGGATTAGCCAATAGCCTTAACGGAACCTTGGTCAAGCAATTTCAAACGGCCTTAGATTTACAGCGATGGCAAGCCAATATTGTAGAAACCGCCTTTTACTTTGGCTATTTTGTCATGGCCTTGCCAGCAGGATATGTCATGAAGAAATACGGTTATAAAATGGGGATTTTGCTTGGCTTAATTCTATATGCCGTAGGTGCATTCTTGTTTTACCCAGCTGCAGATGTCCGAGCTTATTCCTTCTTTTTGATTGCCTTGTTTATGATTGCGAGTGGTATTGCCTTCTTGGAAACAGCCGCTAATCTGTATGTCACTGTTTTGGGTGACCCTGCCAAAGGAGATTTTCGCTTAAACTTTGCTCAATCCTTTAATGGTATGAGTATTATTTTGGGACCTGTCATCGGAGGATTATTTATTTTTTCTGAG
>JACCDK010070626.1_pt1 | contig 21361 bp, 9 predicted proteins | sample 7445871 | NCBI WGS metagenome assembly JACCDK01 (sample SAMN15323436, study PRJNA562643) | freshwater metagenome | isolation source: river surface water | place: USA:Blue River Watershed | collected 2017-08-15
CATTTTAGAAAATTGATTATTTCAAAGCTAGAGAATCTATTTTAATTTTACAACCACAACCATGAAAATGAAGTTGGCAACTGTTACATTTTTTGCGATTCTGTTTTTGTCCCTCTCCGGGGCTGAGGCTCTGGTGGACCCTTACATGGGAAAAAACCTTACGGGTGAGACTAATGAAAGCCTCGCCGTTTTTGAGACTTTACTCAATTTCAACATGGAGCTATTGGAGGAAACCATGAAACACCCACTGATTCCGGATTCCATCCAAGTCCAACAAGTCCATCCGGAACCGGAAAACCATGATGACAAAAAGGAAAACGAGACACAGACCACCAACCAGACCGAGACGCAGAAACCTGGAAACAAAAAGAAGAAGGGGGGTCAGATTAACCTGTTCAGTGTGATTCTCAGTTTGATTTTCTCACCTTTTATCCTGATGTTGTCCTTTTTAAGCTTTAGCTATTTGGTCGCTCTTTGTGTCTTTTGTATCCATAACTACACAATTCTGTTTTTCTGTGCGGTATTCATCTTCTTGATGATACTCTTCTGGATAATGGAATAAAAGACACAATCTAGACACATCTAGAATTACTTTTTTTTATATTACTAAAAAATTGATTTTGTTTTTTATTTTTATTTTCGAACAACAACAAAAAGATGTTTTCTAGCTCTAGCTATTCGAAATATACATTTTTGCTTTTAACTTTACTATTATTGTCGGTAAAAGGAATTGAAACTATACCTACAAATGAGAAGACTTTGAACTCTTTGATTTGTCAACAAAAAGACATCGAATGTGAAAAGCTAATTACTACTTATCTTTTACAATTCCAAACAATCGAGGAAATTGATAATGAAATCATTAATTTGCATTTGATTAAAACTAAAGTTGAAAAAATTATGAATGATAAAAATAGTTCATCGACGAATTATATTAACCGTTTAAAAAATTATAATTTACTTAAAGCTAGACTTGATATCTTGCTTTCTAGTTATGACAATGTAGTTACTAAAATAAACAATAAAAATATGGTCTTAAAACAATTAATCGAAGGGACCCCTAATTATTACGAAAATCGTCAAAAAATCCTTTTGGAACTTTTGGATTTAGTTGATAAAAAGATTATGGTTATTAATAATATTCGTAAAATCCAAAACAATGATGATTTTGAAAACTACATTTATTTCATCATGGAAGAATACAATACTAAAATTGATAACAAAACTGATGCCTTAAAGAATGCTGATATCAATGCTATGACACGTGAATTGATTGAATATAATCAAGGAAAAATCAAAGAACTAGAAAATATTCTAGAAAATAACTATAACCTAGAAACCATTAAATATAAGTTGATGGCTCTTGAAGAAAAGAAACACACATTACAAATTTTATCTATCTAGAACATCAAATTTTTATAATGCTTTCTACTTACTTTTATTTTTTATTTTTAGAAATAATTAGATGTAGTCGAAAAAGTTCTATTTCTAGTAACAGAGCTACACCGTTTATTATATTCTAGTAAATTTTGAATACTTTTGGCTGTTTGGACATTATTTTTTATATTATTTGGTGGATTAGCCAAAGATTCCACTACAACACCATTATTAATTACTAAATGGTCAGTTAGATAGTTTTCCAATTGAATATGATAATATTTAATGGTTTTCTCGGTTTTATCTAAAGGAAAGAACTGTTTGGGTAATATCCATAAATCATGATATTTAATTAAATGATGTTGAGATATTTTTAATTCCTCGGGAGGATAATTTTGACCAATACCATTTCTAGGTATAACACATGGAAAAGTTTTTAAATTACCAGCAACTAAACTCCGGAAAATATTAACTATTTTTACTTTTTTATTATTATTGGTAATTACTAAATCACCTCTATTTAATTTAGCGATATTTACATATCCATTTGGTGTAAGAACCATAGTATCTTCAGTTAAACAAGGTATTGGGTCCGACGATGTAATTGTCAGAGATATGGATGTCATATGATAACTTCCTGTATTTCTAATATTAAGTGTATAAGTATCCGATTGTGTTGAAGCTGTTGTCGAAATGACACCTGTTGTTGTGTTAATAGTAATTGTGCTATAAGAGCCCGAGTCACCACCTGTTTTTTCTAAAATGGTATATCCTTTATCGCTAATTATAGCTGGAATAGATGTGCTACCTTTTTCGATACTTAAAGTAATGGACCTTTTGAGATATGGTATTCCTGAACTAAACCCAATATTTTGTGTAGCATAAGGTGTATAACCCATGTTTATAAGTTCATATGGTTGATTAATAACAGTTGCTACCCAGGTTGAACCGATAACTGGTGATGGGGTATTTTGTAAAACAGTATTGGCATTAATCGTTGACCATTCCGAACTATCATGAGCTGCTTCTGAATAACAAAAATCAGGGATTAACACAGACCCTCCTTTTATATATCCCATGCTTCCTGTTAAACTTCCAGTTGTATAACAATGAGAAATAGTAGGCGAACCTCCAGGACCAGCTATACCCCCTCCTAGAACTCCAATTATATCACCGGTTGTGTAACAGTTAGTAATTGATGTATTTTGTGATAAACCACTAATAATACCACCTGCACTAGATGAAATATTTCCGGTGGTATAACAATTACTAATGGTTGCTGACCCTAGAGAACTACCAAAGTTAGCTCCACATATACCTCCACCACTATCTTGAATTAATCCAACGGTGTAACAATTAGTAATTGTTATTGTTCCGATGGAAGAACCTTCACCGATAATACCACCAGCATTAATACCTATAACACCAGTAGAAAAACATGATTGACATGTAACAATGCCTTCATCTTGACCTGCAGAATTACCAACAATTCCTCCTGCTTGACTATCAATAGAACCGGATGATGAACATCCTATGATGGTTAAATTCCCTCCTGATTCAGCACCAGCATTAGCTCCTACAATACCTCCTCCATTTATAGCAATGTCACCATTTGATGAACAGTTAACGATATAATTGTCTGAGCCACCTCTACCAAAATACTTCTGACCTATCCATCCAGCTCCTGTTTTATTTGAATATCCTATACTATTTATATGTAGATTAAATACATATATATTATTTTTCCCGATTTCAGTCTCAGCACCATTTCTAATAAGGCCTTCATAATTAGCTGTATCGATTGTAATGGTTTGACGAGTGCCATCGTCATTTAATGAAGCATTTCCGAATTGAATATTATCCGAACCACAAATGAAATAATTATTCGGATTGAACAATGTAATGTCTGTGGTAAAATAAACTTTTAGTAGTCCACTAGATGGGTTTGAGTTATTTATTGTGCATGGGAACGATAAAAAATTCCATCCAGTATTATCTATATCATATTCAAACTGTCCTGCAAATTGTTTGATGGAAATAATTGAGCCTCCTGGGGAAGTAATAATTGTAGCCATTATTGTTTTTTATTTTTTTTATTGGTTTTATTTATTGACTTTAATTATTATTTACATTTTATTATACCTTTTATTTTATTCATTTGCATTCTCAGTTTAATTTCCAGTCCCATATTTTTAGTAGTTTCCAATCAAAAATGTTTTCCACCGTTGTATTGATAGTCACCCCCCAATAAGAAAAATCGGATTCCCTTTGCCACCCTTACCACCTCCTGGGGACTAACGGTGAGCAACAAAGATTAGCTAAGTTAATATACATTTATGTAAGCTCTCGACTCCAAAGTCGAAAGTTAGACATCATGTTTATATTTTTACAGCTAGGATTTGTTAAATGTTTGAAATTCTAGATACATAACTATGTTTAACAAAAATTATTATACAAAATATGTTCAGATTAGTATACATCTAGAACACCAAAAAAAACAAATCTTAATAGTCAAATGGGTTGTATACATATTTTTTTTCTTGAGGTAAATATAATATTTTGAATTTCATATCATCAATCATATTAACTAGTTTAATAGTTTGTTTTATAATATCATTTCCATTATTATGATTTTGATTATTATTAGTGCTTTGTTCAGAAATAAAAGAGATTAGATTGTTATTACTAGAAACTGTAATAACAGATTTTTTATTTTTCAAATCAGTTTCAATTCTACTCATCATGTTATATATATTTCTCCAATAAAATCCAATTCCTGTTTTGATATCTATATTTATCATACTACTATCAAAATCCATAATTAAAGCCTTATAACCATGGGTATTTAGACTAATTTTTACTTTATCATCTAAAATGTAATCAATAGTTTGTTTTTTTGTTTTTTTAAGTAAAATATTATCGAGATGTAAATCATTATGTAAAAAACCACACGATTTATATGAAATGAATAATGATAATATAACTTGTTGTAAAATAGATTTTAGAATATCAAATTTATCTTCATTAAACCAATTGAAATTCTTAATTGAACCTTCTTGAACAAAAGGCATAACTAGAATTGCTTTTTGATTCTCTTCTTCTTTCTTTGCGGAACATAGCTGATGAACTTTATTTTCATTAATATTATGATAACTATTATCGTAACATACGAATAAGCACATATATCTTATAAATCCTGATATATTTTTATTTTCTAAAATCTTTCCAATGTAAAATTCTTTTTCAATTGTTTTACTAATATTTCCTATTTTAACTACAATGTGCTTCTGTTTAGATATAATAGTTTTATCTGTAATAATAGATTCTAAGATAGTAACATCATTCTTATTTTTGATAACTTTTTCCAAAATAATTGGAATTGAACTAGGAGATTTCTCTAGTTCTTGACAATTTATATGATACTTATTAGCACCATTCGGTTTATGATGAACTCTCTCAAGACGATTCATTTTTTATATTTAATTAAGAAAATTAAGTAAAAGTTAAATCTTTTCTAATAATCTAATAAAATTTAACATGAACACATTGTATAATCCAAATAAAAATCCTAAAAAAAGTGTTAAGAATACTGGTTTTAAGGATAAAGCAAAAGCTCTTGAAACAATTGAAATAGTTAAAAAATTAGACAAAATACATCAAATGCAAATAATACTTACCATGTATTATAGAGCTGAACATCATCCATACAAAACTAAAGATATGGAACAAGCTCAAAAAATATTCAAAAAATGGCTAATTGAAAATGGATATAAAACATCTATTGTGAAAAAATACTAGATTATTATTTTTCTTTTTATTTCATTTTGATAAAATGAATAATATCATTTGATAATCTAATTATTCGATAATGAGATAAATCAGTAATACTGACTTTATAAGGATACATAAACATGATACACTATTGTTTTATTTTAATTATATTATAAATATTTTTATATTACTTTTAATTTAAGTTTTGCTAACACTTTTGTTAAAAGTGTTTTTGGTAACGCTTTTTCTTAAAAAGTGTAGTAACGCTTTTTTCCTAAAAAAGTGTGTGTGTGTTTTTGCTAACACTTTTTCCTAAAAAGTGTGTCCGATGACTGCACATCCAATTCTAGCTCCAGCATTACCGGTTTTCAAACTTTCTTCTCTTTGTTCACCTTGACCTAGACCTAAATCATCTTCATCTTGATGAATTACTAAAGAACGCCCGATAATATTGTATTTAGTCCCTTTTAATTTAATCATTTTATCACTTAGTTTACATTTAGATATACCTTGAGAGTTAGCCATTATATTTCCTAAATCACCGACATGACGTCTAGAAGGAGGGTCATTAGGTCCTCCATGTGGTGTTTTATCTGGATTAAAGTGAGCACAACAACTTTTACAACCATCTAATAAATTACCGGCTTCATGAATATGAAACCCATGTAACCCAGGAGTCAATCCTTTTATATGAACATCAATATCTACCATTTTGGTAATTGTATTTTCAGTAAAAGTAACATGACCAGTTACTTTACTAGCCGTATTATTAAAGACTGCAATTGCTTTTATTTGATTATTTTTACTAACCATTTTTATTTATTCTAGTTTATTTATTTATTCTAGTTTATTTACTTATTCTAGTTTATTATTTATATCAAATATAAAATTTTAATTTTTAATGTATCTAGAACATGACATTCTAGTTATATAAAAAATTAAAATTTTATAAAGATTTATTTCTAAATAAAATAGTAAATAAATATAGTTGTAACTTTATAAATATTTTTATAACTTCTATATAAAGATAAAAAATGAAAATGAAATTAAAAGAAAAGAAAGCTAAGAAATACGAATCTAAATCTCAAAAAAGAGGTAAAACTGTTTTTAAATTAATTAGAGGTGGTGGTTGTGACGCACCTGATGTAGTTAGTCAATATATCAATCCTCCAGGTTCAGTTATGTCTGCTGGATTAGAAGGAACCACAAATATTTTCCAAAGAGTTTTTTATGGTCCTGGACCATCACATACTAATATTGAAGTTCCTACATGTCATTCATCACCTTATCAGTCACAAATTTATGCTCCAACTCCTACACAACACGGAGGTCAAAATGGAGGTGGTTTTTTTATGGATATGACTAAAATAATTGATAAACAACCGGTAATTCAAGGTTATTATGATGAATCCCCCCCTGTAATTTTAAATGGTAAAACATTTTTATCAAATAATTGTCAATCTCAATGTGGCGGCGGAAAAATTTCGTTGTATAAAGTAAAAAAGATGTCACAAAAAAGTGTACGCAAACTCAAATCTAAAAAAGTTTCAAAGAAGGCTGTAAAAAGTCTTCCTAAAATGACAAAAGTTCGCAAGGGCAAAAAGTCTAAAATGAATAAATTAGACATTAAAAAACCTAAGAAAAGTAAAAAGGTAAAGAAAGTTAAGAAATTAGTTGGTGGTGGTGATGAAACTGTTGATGTTGGTTCAAGTGAATCATACAAGATTGCTGGTCAACAAGGAAATTTTAGTCCAGATATGATGACTCGTGATTTCACATGTAATCAATTAAATGTAACACCTAATTGTGTTTAGATTAGGTAATTGTTTCTCTAATAGTTTGTTTTAGTTTTTATTTAATTTTTATTTTCATACTGCATTCTTTTTTTTGTAAAAAGTATGATATTATAATAAAGAAATACAAGGAAAAAAATGGGCGCAGTTTTAGCTAAAGGGATTGATGGAGTTGGTTTTGTTCTTAAAAAAGTTATAATACCATTAGGAAAATTATCATTATATATTATTTTATTGTGTTTCGTATTTTCTGTTTTAGCAAATCTAGCTGGTATAATTGGATTAATTCTTTTTATGATAATATTTTATTATTATGTGAAAGGTATAATATTTATAGAACCTAATCCAGGAGGAAATCAACCATCAATGCAAAATAATATTTCTAATGCAATATTTGGTAATAATACTCCACAACAATAATAATGAAAAAAATAATGAAAAAATATAATGAAAAAATATAATGAAAAAATATAATGAAAAAATTAAGACTAACTAGTATCTAGAATTCCTATCCTAGAATTTTTGTCTAGTGTAAACAAAAAAGCTAATCCTAGAATTTTTGTCTAGTGTAAATCATTTTACGTTTTGTAATATTGTTCCATGGTTGTTGATTTGTTGTAGGAAAACAATCTTCTACACTTTTAAATGGAAAAGCAGGATAGGTTTCATAATACATTTTAGTTTCTTCATATGGTTTAACATTAGATTTATGGATTTCTCCATCTAAACATCTTAAAGGTTGATTATTTTTATCACGATATGTGTTTTCCTGAACTTTAAGATATATTTCACTTGAGTCTTTTTTATAGTTTTTATCTCTAGTTCTATCAATTTCCATTTGATGAATATCTATTGGTTTTTCTGACATATGGTTACTGATTTCCTTTTTATTTAAAACATCTTTATATAAATATAATGAAGTATTAGGATAATTAGGATTAATTTTGTATTCAGCATCAAAACATTTATCATCAATAAAATTAATTCCTTTTAATTCTGATTCAACATCTACACTTCTAGCATAACCATAGAATAAATCACCTCTACCTCCAAGATTGACAAAATCATGTTCTAGGACTTCTTGATAACTAAATTCTTTTTTTGCTACTTTTGGTGCTTGTTGATAATTCCATGTATTTGATGGTGTAATTTGATATCCTAGATTTTCCCCTCTGGTAACTTTATTACCATTACGAATAAAAGCTTCTCTTCTTTGGTCGATAGTATTATTTTCTGTATTTTGTTTTTGAAAATTACATAAATAATATGGTGGAAATCTAGTTGGTAACTCAGGAAAATATTGTTTCATACTTTTTTCATGTTCCTTAAAAGGATAAAATCTGTTAGACATTTTTTTACTTTATTACTTTATTTTATTTTTATTTTAACTATTACTATTTACAATAATATCAGAAAATAACAGATATTAACAAACTAAAAAATAAAAATTAAATCAATATTAAATCAATATTAAATCAATATTAAATCAATATTAAATCAATAAGTTAAACGGTAAGAACGAGCTTTGACTACATGAAAAGCTATTCTTTGATATTGCCCGAATGCAAAAGCATTTCCACCTGTATTACATAACAAAAGCTTAAAATACCCATTGTTTACTTCTTTAATTGTAACAGTTACCATTCTATCTCTAGTTCCAAAATCACTCATAACTTGTGTAAAAATAATATCTTTTTCTTCTACATAATTATTATATATTGTAAATAATTGTTGATTATTATCACCAGAAAATAGATTAGCGAATTTAAATATACCATAAGCTTGATGAATTGAAGCTCCACTATCAGGATAATCAGACATAATTTGTTCCTCAATTAAATCTATTGAATCAACTGGCATTACATTTGAAGCAATAATTACCCAATTACTACCATCACTTTGAACAGTTACATATTCATTCAAATATTTTAATACCATTGTAGATGAAGTATCTATTTTTTGATTTGTTACTGCAACAATATTAGCATTATTTATAGCAGATGTTTTTTTGATGGTATATATACGCCCTTTAATTGAAATAGTAGATGGTAAATTAATTGTCATATCACCTGCATCAGTGTTAACTAAAAGAGAACTTTCTGTTTCTGATAATTCTACATTTAATAAAATGGTATCTTCACCAGTTGAATATGCCTTACTTGTTGTATCTAATACACCTCTAATTAATTTACCTAAACCAGTTGATGTTTCATATTTTATAATTTCAGAATCTATTAAAACAAATGCATTAAAATTTGTTGATATATCAGATGATGTTACTAATGATATACTGGAGGCATCAATATCAATATTTTGAGTTAATGTAATATAATTAATTGTAGTAAGTGGAGAATAATATACAAATGAACCACTTGAATGATCAGAAGGAGTAGTATTATATTTTCCTCTAGTGCAACCATATAAAGTATTATTATCTTTACTATTATATTGAATAATTTCGGAATCTATTATAACATACCCAGCATTACCAAAATTAAATGTTTCAAGTAATACAATTTGGTTTGACGTGCTTATTATATCCCCATCTAAATTTGAGAAATTTAAATCAATATTTGGTGTGGTTGAAATAGTATATGATTTAGCACCAACTAAATGTGCTGATGGTGTTGTTGTATTTGTTCCTCTAGTTAAATCAGCAATTGATTCATATTTAATAATTTCTGAATTAATTAGAAGTAATCCTGATGGGTTTGATGTTAAATCAGCAACACTTAATACTGAAAGCATTTTATCAGTCGTTTTCATATTTGCATCTAATTTGGTTATACCAATTAATGTTAATGGTGAATAATATACTGTTTGTCCAGATGAATAGCCTGAAGCACTTGTATTTAATTTACCTCTTTCACAATCATACAGAATAGTAGAATTTTTGCTTGTATAACTAATAATTTCACTACCAATTATAATATAACCACTGTTTCCAAAACCATCTGTTGTATCAAGTGTTATTTCGGATGAAATTGTTGATATTGATATAGCTAATGAAGCAGTAACTAAATTGTAATATGGTGCATTAGAAATATTATAAATTCTTGTGCCTTCCACATGTGATGAGGCTGTAGTGCCATTTGTTCCTCTTGTTAAATCAATAATTGTTTCTTTATTGTTATAAGTTATCTTTTCATTACCTATCAAAACTGTTCCAACAGGTGGTAAATTATCAATATCTGCAGTATTTTTTATTCTAATTCCTGAAACTTCGTCACTTAATAAAACATCATTTGCTTCAATTGTTATAAAATTAATTACTGGAGAACCATTAACAAATTGATAATTACTTAAACGAGCAACTACATTTATAGAAGCTTCTGAATTTTGATCAAGTGGTATTGTGCCTTGCATTCCTCTAGATAAATTATCCAATGTTTTTTTATTAAACCAGAAAAAGAATTCACCTTCTAGTAATCCAAGACCTGTTTCTTCATAATTAGAAGAATCAATTAATGGTACAGCTACAGATGTATCAGATATATATGATCTTAATTTTCCATTAGTATAAGAATTTATGGAAATTTGTGATAGAGTAAAATTTATTGTTTCTGTTGTATCTAGAGGAAATGTTTGATATAATCCTCTATTTGTAAGATCTAATAAATCAAATGTTTTTTTTGTATTAAATGACATGAATTCTTTATCAATTAAAATTAATCCTGTTGTATTAAATGATGTATTTAAATCATCTAATGGAATAACTTTTGATGTAGAATTAATATCTTTTCTTAAATGAATACCATGTGATGAAACATTTGTTGAGACTAATACAGGATATTGTTGATTAAATGAATGTGATACAATATCTGTTCCAAAAAGACCTCGTTTTATTGGAACATCTGCGATTGTTATTATATCAAATGAGTTTTTACTTATGAAATTAATCCACTCTCCATTCATTAATACTTTAGCTGATGAAGAATATAATGAACCATTCAATAAAGGAATAAAAAGATGTTTATCTGTAATGTTTTGTCTAAGTTTTGAATATCCATTAATACTTGTTATTTTATATATTGAAATATTAGTTGGTGCAGTTTGAGTATCAAAATAATTACGAATTATATTTTCTATGCTATATCTTGATGTAAGTTTAATAAATTCTTTATCTATCAAAATATATTGTTTAGTATTAGACCCTAAAGTTGTAAATGATTGTGCATAATTATCACCGTTATTTAATTGTATATATGATGAACTAGATGTAATTTCTTTTTTAAGTGATGAATTTATATATTGTTCAATTTCTTCTACATTATAAACTTTAATACCTGTATTAAATGATAATGGTTCCACATTGTAATTTAAATAATTTCTAGTTAATCCATTTATGGTTTTATTCCATTGACCATTATTTATAATTTCAAAAGCTTTTCTAGCAGGTAATGGGGTATTAAAATTTGTTAAAAGTGCTTTTGTTGGAGGAGAAGGATATATATAATCAGTAATTGTAATTTCAGTATCTAAATCTGAAATAGATGTGGTTATGGTGTTAACATCATCATATATATTATAAATATAGTTTTGATTACTTGGTTGATGTTCTATTAAAAGTGTATTTAATATACCTCTTGATACATTTAATCCAAACCCTTCAAAACTTATCATTTCGTTATTCATTAAAGCAAAACCTGAAACACCATATGTATCAGATGTTTTTACATTATTAATAATTGTTGTTGAATTATTAATATCAGATGTTAAGAAACCTATTGTTTGTGAGTCAATTCTAATTAATTGGCTAAAATTATAATTTGTTGATGTATCAACAGTTTTTTTACTGCTTCTTGTGTATCGAGTAACATTTCTATGTCTTACCGAATTAGATGTTGAATAAGTAAAATTTTCAACACCAGCTGAACTTAAACCTATAATTGATGAATAAACCGGTATTTTGTCCTTGATAACAGTTGTTATCTCATTTTGACCAATAAATAATGGACCTTCTTCATATGGATCAACCAAAGTATCATTTGTTTTCATATATATTATATGTGTAAATGAAACAGTTGTTCCAAAATTTGGATAAGGACCTTCAATTGATACATCAACATTATAAAGAATATTGTTAACTGCTCTTTTATATCTAATCAATAATAGATTTTCTAATGTTGAACCTGAATATTTAGCTAACAAAACATGACCTCCGTTATTGTTAAATAAATATACTTTACTACTTTCTGTTATTGTTATAATTGTATCTGATAAATGTGGATATGGTTCAAAATTGTAATCAATTGGATTTATTGTTGTCGTTAAAGTAGATGTTGTAATATCTAGATTAATGTCATTATCAGTTTCTAAACTATTACCTGCTAAATAATAATATATAGGATTATCAATATCCGATACAACATCGGTATTTGTGATTGTGGATGATGTTGTTATAATATCAGTTATATATTGATAATCAGAAGGAAAAAATGGTCCAGATATACCACCATTTTTTTCTTCGTATTTTCTTGCAATATAAGTATCATTGGCATTATGTGTGCTTAAATTATAGCCAACATTTTGGTTGAATCTAATTATTTCTTTATTAACACCCGGAGTATTAATAAAAACAATACCACCATTCGTTAAACCATAACCATTACCTGGACCTAAATCATATTCAATTTCTGTGTCTGATACTGTATATTTATTAACAAATAATTTTTTAGGAATATTTGTGAAAAAGTATACTAAGGTTCCTGCAGTATGAGTTTTAATTGATGTTTTTGATAAACCACGGTTTAATTCATAAAACATGTTTGCAGTATCATTTTTATTACAATATTTAATTAATTCATTTTCAATTAATATATAACCTGAATCAAGAATACCAATTGTTGAATCTATCACAAATAATGATGTATCTGTTATATCAAAATTAGTTCTTAATGATGTTTTAAATATAACTGAATCTTTATCTGAATCTAATAAAAATGCTTGTGTGAATTTTTCGTTTTTAATTTCCGAAGATGTCATATTTAGTAATATTGGTGTATGATTGATGACATGTTTCCATACATTTAAAAAATTATAATTATGATATGTTTCTTTATATATAAGCTGTGATGTAAATCTCTTTTTTATATAATCTGTGCTAGCTGCTTCTCCAGTTGACCCAAATTCAGTAATACGAAATATATCAACCGAAGCATTTTCATAACCATCAATATTCCATACACAATCTGTAATTTGACCATGAAAATTTCCACTATCCCATGAACTCATAGACATTTCAGCGATAAATCCAATAATAGGTGTATAAATAGTTTGCGCAATACCAGAGAAATAACAACGTCTTAATTCTGCATTAGAATTATAATAACCTATAAATCCATTTAAATATTCACTTGTAACTGTTGATGCAGAACAATAACAGTCTGTTACTATCCCTCCTTGTAAATTTCCGATAAATGCTCCACTATAATAATTAATCAGAGCAGGAATAATTAAATATATATTTGCATCTGAATAACAATATTGAATAGTCCCATTATTTTGACCAACTAATCCACCCATTTCTGATCTACCTCTAATATTTCCAGATGATTTACAATATTTAATTATACCGGAAGCATCATTCCGTGATGCAATTCCACCAATTTGATTAATACTTCCTGCTCCATTATCTATTTGTATATAAGCTTGACAATTTATTATTTGTCCCAAGTTCCTAACAATAATCCCACCAAAACCTCCATAAATCTGATTGGTATGTATATTGACATTACAATTCTCAACAATTCCAGCGTTTTCTGAACATATAACAGTAGTGTTAGTATGAGTAAAAAGCTCAATCAAATTTGTTAAAGTTATGTTTAGATTTTTAATTATTCCTATATTAGATAGAAATAAACCGAATATATTATATTCCAATATTGTGCTAGCTGTAATTGTTTTATTATTTCCATTAAAAACAGTTGTAAAAACACCACCTATATTAGGATTTATAAACATATTAATCCCTTCAGTTGTTGTTATGTCATTCATCAACATGTATGAATAAAGATTTGCATTTGTTTCAATTATTGCATTCCAGTCTTCTAATGTAAAAATTGGTTTAAATAAACCATTTTCATTACCTCCATAAACAGCAAATTGTTTAAGTGATGCATATGTTATACCTGGTGTTATTGACATTATGACACATCTATATTGACCATATGCATTTGTAGTATCATTTGGAATAAAATAATTTTCACCTGTAACTATTCCATCTAATATTTCAGATAATAATGTCCATGTTGATCCATTTCTTGATCCTAATATTGCAATAGATGTTGATGGTGACAAAGTTTCATAAAGATAAAAGGAGTTAGGATAAAAATTATTCATAATATCTCCATTGGAAGCACTAAATACAACATATTCACCAAGATAATGATTACCCAAACCATCAATTGTATCACTAGTTCCTATGTAATTACCAGTAGTTATATCATATTTATCATAATCTGACCGCCATTCACGTTGGTCATATAATTTAATTGATGTTGATGCTGAATGTGCGGATGCGGTTGTGCCATTTTGGGCTCTGGTAATACCAATAAATTTACTATTATCTGCCGATGTATAACTTATAATTTCATTATCAATAATAATTTTACCGCCTGTTGAAGGAAAATTTTTATCAAGTGGTGTTTCAGCATAAATATCTGTTGTTGAACTAATTGTAACATCATCCCCTAATATAGTATTTATATCAAATGAATTAAATATATTTGATACTTGATAATCTGTTGAAATTTGGGATGAAGCTTCTATTGTATATAATCCATTACCATGGTCTTGTCCACTTACAGTTAATGATGGTGTTAAACCAACTAAACTAATTGGGGGATATCTATTACCTAAATCAACATGTCTTTCACAATTAAGTAATTTATTTGTAAATTCACCAATAGTTGATGAATATTTCATTATTTCATTATCCACTCTAATATATCCAATAGAACCTATAACATTAAGTTGCATATTACCCGGCCAAAAATATACTGTTGATTGTATATCATCTAATTCATTAATATAAAATTCATATGGTTCATAAATTTTAAATAATTTATCACCAGATGATGCAGCTACTTTTGATGTTCCTAAATATCCTCTAATACAATTTGACAATCCAACTGAAGAACCTACAATTAATCCGGCTGTTCCCTTGATAATTTCCCCATTTATGGTAATAAAAGTTTCTTTAAAAGATTCAAAATAATTTAATACATTTTCAGGTGAACCTACATTTGTAATTGTAATATTAATTGTTGTTGATGAGGATGTTATAGAAGAGGCTAGTGTTCCTTCAGTAAAAGGATTATTATCTCTTGATAAATGAATTGCTCTCTTAGGAATTCCTGGATGGATTGTTGCGGAATCATATGTATAAGATGTTGCATTTAAAGCTATACTTCCTCTGGTCATTGAATCAAATGCATAATTAGATGTTTCATTATTAGGTTTAATAATACTTGTAAAGTCACCAAAATTATTTATATCAATCGCTTTATCATTATATGCAAAAGCTTCAGTATCAACCAACATAATACCTTCTGTTGAAATAGTTAATTGTTGATTGTTTTCTTTTTCTTGACTTGAAATAAAATTACATGTGGTTCCTGTATCTCCAAGCATATTTTGAGATAAATTAATAGTTGATAAAATATATCCATTATTTACAGTTCTATCTAGAAAAACAACTTTTATAGAATCGTAACCACCTCCTTGATATGTTGATGGTGTAGTTCCTTCAGCTCCTCTAATAACTGATAAATATTCTGTTGCACCTAATACTTTAGTATATGTCATTATTTCTCCCTTTATTACTAATTGACCTGAACCATCTGGAATATCTGTTAAATTATTTAATTTAAGTGTTGTTTGTGTAGTTGTTGTAATTTCTTGAGTTAAATATTTAACTATTAATCCATTAACATCCGAACTATTAGATATTTGTCTCATTATACTTCCTGAAGTATGAGTATCACCTGATAATGAATCATAAATATTTCTTGATGTAATATTATTAATTGTAAAATAATAATTCAATGGTAATTCTGGTGAAATTATGTAATTATAATCATGTATTACAATCTCATTATTATAATTACGAATACTATTAATTGCATCATTTGTAGAATGATTTTCAGGTATTGAATCAGATAAAGTTAATAAACCACGTGAAACATTTCCAAAATTATTTGATGCTTCAGTGTATGAAATTAATTCACCTTCAATTCCTACAATTCCAGATGTGGGAATTTTTAAAGAGTAATCATTATATGTAGGAACACCTGTTACAGTTTTAGAATATACTCCAATTTGTAAATATGTAGAACCATTATCAATGGCACATAATAAATCAATACCAGTTACTGAATTTGTGATTTGATTAAAGTAAGAACCTGATGGATATGAATTTGGAATTGTTCCATCAACACCTCTGTTATAATTAAATCCAGTTTTATTTTTACCTGTAAATTTAATTAGTTCTTTTTTATTTAATGCAATATCATATAAAATTAATTCTCCTGAATCAGTTGTTATCTTACTTAAATCATCAACAATTAAATAACTTGTATTTCCACTGTCAAGAGGAGCACCTAGTGTTGTTTCATCTAATATTGCTATTCTAAAAACCTCAGAATCAATTAAATGACTTGTTGCTGATGTATTTAATTCTCCGCGACCATCAGTATATATGACATTGTTTAATCCGGAATAACCCATAATTTCATAATCCATTCTTACTTGCCCTGAAGTTGCAAATCCAGTTGTGTTGTCTAATGGTATAAAATCAGTTTCAATATGATTATTGATAATATTTGATGGTATATCAGATACTACTATTTGGTAAGCTGTTGTCCCGATATTATGAGTTGTAATAGACGAATAATATAATCCTCTATCTTCTAAACTTGATATTACCAATGAATTATTTTTTGAAGTATAATTAATTATTTCATTATTGACTATTAAATATCCGGTTGTTCCAAATGATGATGTGCTTTCAATTACAGGGAATGCTGAATCAGTTGTATTAATTTTACTATCACCTGTAATACTAGTGCTCATTGTTAATACATTATCATTATAAGTAATATCATATACAAATGTATTAAATAAATGACTTGTTGCACCTGTATTTAACCCTCTTGCATTTCTTTCTGATAACCCTAACCCTAAATTTTTATTTTGATAATTCATGATTTCATACCCAACTCTAATATTTCCAGAACTTGAAAACCCTGTAATATCATCACTATTTGATACTGGAATAGTTATATCAAATATTTCAATTGTTGAGGCTAAATTAACAACGTTACCTATTTCTGTAACCTTATATACAGTTGCACCAATAATACTATGTTCTTGTGATGTTGAACCATATGCACCTCTAAAAGAAGGTGCATCTTTTGTGGGAACAGTTACTAAACTCAAACCTATATCTGAATATTGAATAACTTCGGTTAATATATTATTCTCTAGATCTGATGTTTGAACCTGAACTAAATCTGGTAATGGTAATGAAGTAAAACCATCTAAACTACCCATTACTATCGTATCATCATAACTTTTAATACTACCAGCTAGAAATGTTAAAGCACTGATTGCATTTGTTTGACTAATTAAAGCATTGGAGCTATGTGCAGATGCAATAGTTCCACAAGAACCTCTAACTACATTATCTAATGTATTTTTACTTTCAAAAGACATGATTTCTGAATTAATTAGAACTAAACCACTATTACCATAACTTGTATTATCTTGTGTTGGAATACCTGTATCCTCTAAATTCATTAAAGCATTTAATGAACTATAAATATTTGATATTGTTGGAATATTAAATACCGTACTATAAGTAATATGACCTGTAGCCGATGTTAAATAACCACGTGTCACATCACGTAAACCAACTCCATCATAATAAGTCATTAATTCAGAATCAACTAAAATTGTTCCATTAGTTGTGAATAAATCTACATCATTAATTGAAATATTTTTTTGTGTATCTGTTGTAATATCATTCGTTATTGTGGCTTTACCATAATATAATTCAAAATTATATATTTTACTTGAAATATTATGACCTGTTATTGATGTGTCATTAAATCCACGTGTCAAATTAAATAATCCTAAATTATTGTATTTTATTAATTCTGTATTAATAAGAACTAATCCACTAGTTGGAAAATTTTGATGACCTGATTGAAATCTAATTTCTGTATCACTATTTAATAATTCTTTAATAAATCCATTTGTAATAAGAGATGGGTCAGTTATTAAAAATGTTGGAGCGGATTCCAAATGTGATGCGGCTTGGGAACCATATTGACCTCTAACACAATTTAATAAGAAATTATTTGAACGTCCATTATATGTAATTAATTCCTTATCAATTAAAATTGTATGTGTAACTCCAATATCATCTGGAAAATCCCCACCATATCTTAAAATAATGGTATTTGCTGGAAGACCTGATATATCACTCTCATCAAATAAACCTGTAGGGGTTAATTCTTGGTCAAGAAAATTAAATATTAAATTGGTTGTTCCATCAGCAATATATGTTATTTTAGTGCCATCAATATAATACCCTGATGCTGGTTTACTTGTTTGATATTGTTCACGTTCGATATCTAATAAGTTAATATCTTCATATTTGATTATTTCACCATCTAGAGTTACAAAACCAGAACTATAAAAATTCTGATAATTAGAAATTGAAATAACTTGTGAAGGATCTTCAATTGGAGGTATTAAATTCAATAATTCTGAATTAATTAATGGTGTTGTAGCATCTTGTATTAAGTGGACACTAATACCTGCTAAATGTGGAAGTCCATAGGTCTCATTAGTTCCTCTTGATATATTAAATAAATATGGTTTATTATCTGTGTATGTCATAATTTCACTATCAATAATTAACCCACCTGTTTCAAAAAACCCGGTTGGATTGATTGGGATATTTGTCATTCCATTATTAATATCATTTGTTAATTGAGAATAGTTCAATCCTGATAATGAAGTTGCAATATTATAAACATTTGAACCAATATCATGTAATTCTATTGGAGTATTATTAAATCCTCGCGTAACATTTCCTAGACCAGTATTTTTATTACTAAATTGGATTATTTCAGAATCTATAATTGCTAGTGCAGTCACACCTGTTAAAATAAATTTATCAATTTCATTAACAGTTATTATTCCTGTTGTTGGAACATCACAAGTTAATCTACTTTGTCCTTTAACTGACCCCATATCATACATTTTAGAACTTTTTATATGATGTTCTGATGTTGTATTAAATGAACCACGACCTAGACCTGTTAACCCTGATAATCCTGTTACACCACCTAAATTTGTAAATTTATTATTATAAATAATAAATTCGGAATCAATTAAAACAGTGCTGGAATTTTGAAATAATTCTAGTGCAGCAATATTTTCGGCGTTATTTTCAATATAAACATTTTCTAAAGTTTTATCTAAATATCTATCATATGTATAGTTTGGAGGTATTAAATTATAAGATAATACTGTGCTAAATTGCGAAATTGCCAATATTGCTTTTCCAAAAGAACCTTTAACATCTAATGTTGATGTAGGTTCCATAGTTGCTATACCAATACGATTGACACTTAAATCGCCACCAATTAAAGGATTACTTGGAATGCCGCCATCACTATTATAAATTGCTAATTTATTAGAGAAAGTTGTTTTATTTAATGAGTTTTCATTTTCTTCTAATTGGGTTTCATTACCAATTAAAATATTATTACTACCTTGGTTAACTTGACCAACTCTATTACCAATGAATAAATTGTTACTTGAAGGGGCTAATTTACCAGAATATAAACCTGCTGCATATCCAATCATGGTATTACTACCTGTCCCTTGAATAGTATCAATATTATAACCAGAACGAGTTCCTAATAAAAGATTGTTTTCAGATTTTACATTATAACCGGCATTTGTCCCTAATGCAGTATTATATTTTTCAGTTGTAATTCTTCTTAAAACACTGTCACCTATTGCAATATTCTTTGAACCCATAGTTAAAGAATTACCTGCATCAAACCCCATTACAATATTTGATGATGCTAAAGAACCATCTAATTCACCAATAGCATCATCCTTTAATCTACCTAAGAATAAAACATCACCTTCAACATAATCGTCTGTTAAAGCTTGGTCAATATTTATTTTAGTTGTTCCTGTTGTAGCATTTCCAGTTTGAATTTCAGTGCTTACAATTGTTACAACTTGAGAAGTTGTTGTAATAATTGATTGTAAAACAATCTTAGTATTTATTGGTAATAAACTATCAAAATAAGTCTTGGGGGTTTTTACAATAACAAATGCTTCGCCAGAAATAGCAGTTTCAATTACTGAACTCTTTTCACCAAATAACAAATAGGCTTTGTCATTAATTCCAAAAAACCAGGTTAAAGGGGATGAAATACTAGCTGTTGATGCCGTTACTGCTGTTGTATATACAATTTGAGGTTCATATTCTGAATTATTATCATATACCAAAACTAGATGTTGACCTGCTTTAACAAAACTACTACCTATTTTAATACTTGTCGCACCAACATTGCTTGAACTTGTTGGACTTGTTGATGAATTACCTAAACCAAGATTTACAGCTGAATTTTCACCCATAATAATGTTATTTTCACCACCTGCACCAACACCTACTGCATTTGCACCCATGATAATACTTCTACTAGAAGCAAACCCTTGGAAGTTACTTTTATAACCAACTGCAATATTGTTCGCAAAAGATGGATTCAATATAATTCTAGATGATTCACTACCTAGAACTACATTGTTATCCCCAATATCACCCGATGAAACCGCATTGGCACCAAAAACTAGGTTATTTAAACCTAATTTATTACCATACATAGCATGACTACCAATTGCGATATTTTGATTACCTGTTTGATTATTCTTTAAAGCACGAAAACCAATACCTAGATTTCTAGTTCCTGTTGTATTTTTTGCACCTGCTTCATAACCAACAAATAAACTATTTGTACCACTAGTATTTTGTTCACCAGCCTTATATCCAGCAAAAAGACCATAATTACCAGTATTATTATTATAACCTGCATTATAACCAATGAAAAAATTACCAGAACCAGTAGTTGTTGAACGACCTGATTGATTACCTAAAAATAAGTTGTCTTGACCAGTGGTTACTAATTGACCTGATTGATTACCAATAAATGTATTGTTATCTGATATAGCATTACGACCCGACTTATAGCATAGATAAATATTACCTTGACCATCAACATTCTTAAAACCCGCTTCATTACCAATCGCAATATTTGAATCAGTTGTGAACTTATTACCAGCACGATAACCTAGGAAAATATTAGAATTACCAAAGACATTCGCAGCAC
>JACCDK010868057.1_pt1 | contig 21352 bp, 14 predicted proteins | sample 7445871 | NCBI WGS metagenome assembly JACCDK01 (sample SAMN15323436, study PRJNA562643) | freshwater metagenome | isolation source: river surface water | place: USA:Blue River Watershed | collected 2017-08-15
GGGTTGGAATGGCTGTACCGACTGTGGCACGAGCCGTCGCGGCTGATGAAGCGATATCTGGTCACCAACAGCTTATTTCTTCTGGCGCTCCCCGGCGAGTTGTGGCGACGTACCCGACACTGAGAAACGTGCGCGCGGCTCTTCGCCCATCATCGCTTGCCATACCTTGTAATTCAACAGACCATGTCCCTCAACTTCGGCGAAACGAGACGACGAACTGACATAGGTATTGTTTTCAAATTCGGCGAATTTACGTACGTTCTTATCGCCATGATGACTCCAGAGTCGAAAAGTCGGAATTTCCTTGCGTGACATGAATTGATTTTCCGATATGCGATTACGTCTGATTGATGCAAACGGTGCGGTCTCGTTGAAGAGTATATGTTCATGCAAATTTTCAGAAAAGGAGTTTTGCGTGATCAGATTTTCGAAGCCATTATGCAATTGCATACCGCCGGGGTTATGCCGCAATTGATTTCCGCGTACAGTGACACCATTGGCGAAATCATCCAGGTAGATCGCATATGACATGCGTCCCTGAAGATGCATTATCTTGTTTCTTTCTATGACAGTTTCCAGCGCTTGTCGGTCACGCGCAAAAGTATAGATACCACCACAGTCGCCCAGCCTCAGGCAGGCACGATCAATCACATTGTCTGTGACGATCGCCTGACGAAACACCCGTATGCCGATGTAGGCGGCATCCGTTATGCGATTGCGCTGTATGTTATGACCACGCGCCGCCTCAAAAATGATCGCACCTTTGGAGCGACGGGGCATGCCCAGCATGCCGGCGCTATCAATCTGGCTATCAGCAATGATCACGTCCCGGGCATCATCATTAGCGCGTATGCCGTTCTGCCCTGTGCCGTTAATACGAACTCCACGCAATCTTGCTCCGCTGCCTCCAATGAGAATAGCTTCCTCCCCGCTGTTGATGATGTCGACGTCGGAAATCACCATGTTACGACTATCACTACCGTCAATACCCAGAGTGGCCGCAAAAATTTTAAGGCGATGGATGTTCACATCCTGCGACCCACTGGCGTTGATCGCGCGCGCGCGCTGAGTCACCCAGGCTCGCCCCTCGGGTGATTTGCCATCGGGCGGCCAGACATGCAGCCAGCCGTCGGCGTATATCCATTCACCGGGAGAATCCAGCATCCATGGCTTGCCCTCGACATAAAATTCAGTCTCTGGCAGCAAGCCAAATCCTTCATCATCGCCGGGCGCAAGTTGCAAGATCTGTTCTTCATAGCGCGTAATCATCCGCGTCTGTATCAGCCAGTCTGCCGCACGCCAGACCAGGGTCCCACCGGACATGGCTGAATTAGGTAGTCTCGTTTTCAACTGCAACGCTGAGAGCTTTTGACCTCGAAGCCACTGACCCGGATTATTGGGATGATGCGCGAGTGGCAGGAATTGACCTGCGATCTCAAATTGCGCTGGCGCAGTATCCAGTCTCGCGGACCAGAGTCGCGGATCGCGGGGATTGTTCTTCCACCCTAAAACGAATCGTGCTGGCGTGATAGTCGCGTGGCCACAGTCACCGCGCGTCGTGACGGTAACGCCACGGCGATTTGACAGGTCGAGTTCGCCGACATAAGTACGGCCACATTCAAGGAGAATTGTCTCGCCATCTCTGATGGCGGTAGGGATGGGCAATAGCGTTGCCATCGCATGTGAATTCAGAATTAGCATCAGTATCAGCATTAGTCGCATCATTGCCCGATATCCTCCAGTCCGGCCCTATCCTGAACATCTCTGGTGGGAACGTGTTGGTGAAGATCAAAAAAAAGACCAGCGCGAGGCTGGTCCATAAGGCAATGCCTAAAAAATCTAGTGCATTAACTCAATTTCCAGGCACGAACGTAATTGATTTCATATGAATTGCCGATGCCCGTTGGCGTTGTATTGTCAGGCGTTCCGCTCGCACTGCCGTACCAAAGATCCAGCATGATATACATCGGATCAGGCATGGTCACATTCAGGGTATACACTTCGCGACCATCAAAGTAGAAGGTCTGCTTGTTCGGCTCCCATTTCAGCGCGTATTTATGGAAAGCTGCTGACAAATCCGAGGTCAGTATCGTCTTAGTTCCAGCCAGACGGCTGGCATCCAGCCAAACGGTCGGTGCATATGCTGTGGGATGCAGATTCGCATCAGACCAACCGCTATTGGGCCCACCACCCGCGTATGCCTCCATCACATCAATCTCAGGGCGTCGATTACCAATGTGGTTAAACAACCAGAAAGCCGGCCAGGTGCCTCTACCCACCGGCAGCTTGGCCTCGATTTCAAAGAAACCATAGGTCTGGTAGTACTTGCCATCCGTGTCGATGGTACGGTTGAAAAATTTTCCGCTCGCATCACGTTGCGGCCAAATCTTTAGACTGCCGTTGGAGACTGCGTAGTTTTTGGTGGGATTACTGGCTTCATACCAGATGGTATCGTTCCATACGGCATTGTTGAATGAGTTGAATTCGTCCTGAAACGCGAGTTTGTAGGTACCCGCTGCCTGACCATAGGGCATGGGCGTAGTACTTGCTGGTATTGTAGTAGTTGGCGTTGTAGTAGTTGGCGTTGTAGTGGTTGGCGTTGTAGTGGTTGGCGTTGTAGTGGTTGGCGTTGTAGTGGTTGGTGTGGTGGTCGTCGTGGAACTTGTACTTGTCGTTCCGCCCGACGAAGATGCAACCGTTGTTGTGACTGTGCCATCCGGATTGGTGCTGACGACGTTTGCTGAGGTCAGATTGCCTGCCGAGTCGATTGCATATTGCGCAGTGCCCGTACCGCCGCCACAGGCTGCGAGTATGAAGGACACACTGGTTGCCGCCATCAATGAGCGTACGCGAATATTTTTTCTTTTACATGTAAATTGATTTTCCAAAATTTTCTCCATCGATTGATTCTGATCTGCCGGACAACACAGATCGCTTACAAAGCTCTCTTCAGAGCATTGCCGATAGAGAAGAGTTCCGAAGGGTAATAAAAAAGTTTTTTTCTTTACTAAAAACGGTATCAATCAGACAGCTGGCAAACCATTTACATTGATAGAAGCAGTCACCGGATTTTCAACAGAAACCGAAGTATTTTTTACAAGATCGACTTCTTCCACGGACATGCTGGATACATTTTTCAGCTGACCGATCACATGTTCGGCCAGCCGCAAAGCCAATGCTGTGATGGTAATCGTCGGAAAATTAGCGCCGGCCGTCGGAAACACCGAGCTACCTGCAATATACAAGTTCGCAAGGCCGTGTACTTTGCAGTCAGCATCAACGACGCCCTGTTTTTCATCGCTGTGCATACGCGTGGTTCCCATGTGATGCCAGGTACCTTCGGGCTCCATTGTCACCGGCCAGCCGTGCAACTCCATCGGTGGATCAAGGTTGACATGAGCAATACCCGTTTGACGAAGCTCGCTCGCAATCAGTGCAAGGCTGCGATCGGCGGTGCGTCTGACCTGCGTATCGAGACGCCAGTCCACTTCGACGCGTGGCATACCCAATGCGTCCTTTTGTATCGATGACAGACTGACACGGCTGTCGGGATTGGGTGCCGGTTCGATGATCACCTGAAAACTGACCTTTTTAATCATCGCCCGCGGATGAAACAGTCTCGTAAATCCATAGGCAAAGGTATTGAGTGGCTCTTTCACCATCGTCAGTACATCATCGCGCAAGCGCCAGCCAGGCTGATCTTTAGAAAGTAAAGCCTGCTTGCAGCGGAATAATGCCTGTGCACCCTGGCTACCCTCACCGGGAAACTCTGAACAAAAACAGATACGCGCATTCAGCAAGCGTTCTTTTTCCAATGTCTCGGGTGTCAATGCAAGCTGTGCGGCAATATGAACGCCTTGCGCGGCAACAGCTGAATTCATGTAGTGATACTTGATGTCATATAACTTGTTACGAGACCATGCGTGCGAAAAATGAATATCACCACTCAAAAGACGCGGATGTTCCATGAAAAACCGACCCACCAGATCATGCTGATTGCCCAGTCCTGCGGGAACGACTCTGTTCGATGCCAGCAGCAGTCGCGCATTCTCGATACCGCCCGTGGCCAATATGAAGATACGCGCAGCGACACGCATCTGCTTGCCCGTCAGGGTCTGCACTGTGACCTCTTTGATACGACCCGCCAGTGGATCGGGAATGATCTGAGTCACATTCGCGTACAGAAATACGCGGACATAGCGTGCATTACGCAACTCTGGCCGATATGTCTTCCCGAAACGAACTGGCGGACTGAATTGGGAGATCGTGTCCCGCACTTTGCCTGATTTGAGCGGAATGCGACGCACGTCCGGGCGCGCAATCGCCTTTTCCCAATAAGAAGGATCAAAATTGTTCGGCCCGAGTTTGAGTACCTCATGAGTACGTCGGTAATACGGCTCAAGATGAGACAAGCCAAAAGGCCAGCCGCTGTAGGGTATCCAATCGCGCTGCTCGAAATCCCATGCATCCAATGGCCTGCTCCAGCCACCCCAGCAGTTGCTACTGCCACCCAGAAAGCGCGCACGACAGCCATCGGCAAACTGATAATTCAGTCCAGTCGCTTTGCCGCGATAGAGGTCGCGGGTTTCGTGATCGGCTTGCAAACCACCGCTTTCCAACAAACAGGTATCTATACCCTGCTTTTCGAGCTCACGCGCTATTGAAATTCCTGCGACGCCACCACCGATGATGCACACCGTAGCAATCAGAAATTTATCCTGACTGACCTGGCGCGTGTCTATGAACATGCTTACTCCCTTTTATTGATGCCGCCACTTTCTGATCTTTCGCCGTGCTCGCTGTGCCATCTGATCAGCCAGCAGCAAGGGATGCGAGAGGCAATGCCACCAGGACCTAAACACGATGGCCTTATACAAGCTTTGCCTCTGACCGCCGAGACGAGTCTTGTAATCGTAAAATCCCCAAAGAAAATGAAAATGCTCTGCGTGACTGGCAATAGCAGCTTCAATTGTCAGCGCACAGCATAAAAATCCCAGCCGTAGATCATCATGCCGAGGATCATGTGCGATCACATGCATGAAGATCGATTTTTCGAGTCGGGTGCAAAGAAGGCCTGCACAAATTTCACCCTGTATTTCAATGACCGAGAGTTGGCCGCATTCGCGAATCATCGCGCGCAGGCATTTCACCTCACGCTCGCTCATATTGAATGAGCGACCTTTGCGCGACATACGGGCCTGACTCAGCTGAAGGACACGATCAAACTGTGTATCGCTCATGTCAGATCCCTCAATTTGACGAAAACTCAGATCCGGCTGTTTGCGGCAGCTGCGTCGGTAGTGATAGCGGATTTTTTCACGTGTCTGTGACGATAGACTGGCCCTCCAGACTTCAGCCGAGTCTGGCAGGGACAACAAATAGTCTTCCGAGTATTCAGTTTTCAGTAGAGGTAAGGTCAAGGCATCGCCTTCGATGCGAATGGCGTGCAGACAAATCGCACTCACTTGCGTGTATTCGCGAAACAAGGCTTGAGCGAATTGATTCAACTGCTCAGCATCGAGCGCATGCATTTCATTGACGACGCGCGCCACCCTGCCTTTGATCTGAAACAAAATCAAGCCAGCGATACTGCCGTTGCTGCGCTTGACCCAGACCTGAAGATCGGAGCGCAAACTGTCATGGTTGCGTAAATGAGGTTCGCTGCAAAAAATACTCTGATACAGGCCATGCAGCGCCGGCCATATGTAGCCGGGCAAAGGCCAGCGGTGGAATTCGGCAGCAAGACCAGATTTTTCGGTCAACGTATTTTGTGCAACCGCAGCAGTCTGCATGGTGGCTCGAATTGGCGATATCGACGGCAGGACTATTTTTACGCACTCACGTCGGTCTTCGAGTTGCGCGATATCGCACCCGAGTAGCCGAGCTGTCGATATTTCCCATACCCGTAACGACTACCGTAGCCATAGCGCCCCGACTGTACCGGCATGTCATTGAACAACAAGCCCTTGGCTGACAGACCCGCACGCGCGAGCCGCTTCAGGGATTCGCTGACCTCGGTAGGCGTTGTTACGCCAGCTCGCGTTGCAAGAAAAATAGCGCCTGCATGTGAGCCTAAAACCAGACTATCCGCCACTGCAAGCAAAGGTGCCGCATCAATCAGAATGAGGTCATAGTGCGGTGCCAGCTGAGTCAGCAAATTTGCCATCGTCGGGCGCAGCAGCATTTCAGATGGATTCGGCGGCAGACTACCTGTAGCGATGAAATCAAGATGCTCAAGCACATCTCGTCTCAGTACGAGGTCGATCGGTGTGCCGGACAGCAGATCTGACAGCCCTCCCTGCCTATCTCCATGAAAGTAGCGATGCAAATGACCATCGCGCAAATCACCATCGATGAGCAGCACCCTTCGGCCACTGGCCGCCATGATGGCTGCAAGGTTCACAGAGACGAATGACTTGCCCATACCTTCTGTTGGTCCGGTGATCAGCACGATGCGGTTGGTTGCGTGATTCAGACAGAACTGCAGTGCAGTCCGAAAATTGCGCAAACTCTCGACTGCGATATCCATGCTCGAAATACGCGAGAGCAGAGGCAAGTTTGCAGACTCGTCCGTACGCTCGGCGAGACTTTCCTGCGTGCGACTGTGCGGGATACTGGCGTACACCGGTACACCAGAGGCTTTCTCGAGGTGAACCGGATCCTCAAAGGCGGTTTGCAGTGAACGACGCAGGAACGCGACTAGAATGCCGACAAACAGACCTGCGAAGATCGCGATGGCGATAATGCGCGGCCGGTTGGGCGTGACAGGCTGTTCGGGTTTTTCGGGTGCGTCCACCAGACGCACATTGCTGGTCCGACCCACCGTAGTGAGCTGTAATTGCTGGGCTGATGCCACCAGTGCACCATAAAGTTCGCTATTGACTTTCACATCACGCGAGAGTCGCACCATCTCCTGCTCCAGCACTGGCAGATTTTTCAGCTGAGTCGCTGCCTGCTTGAGTTCCGCATTCACATCACGCACCTGTTCATCGATGCTCATTACGGCAGGATGATTGGCTGTGTAGCGCGACAGCAATTCGGTACGCTTTTGTTCCAACTCGATTCGACGGGTGCGCGCGGCTGCCGAGCGTTGCAGTGTGATACGTCCCTCCTCACCCAGATCTACCGTGCCATTTATATTGCGAAACTGGTTGTAGCGAGCCTCAGCCTGTTCTAATTGTTGCTTGAGCTCGGGTAAACGCTGATTGAGATAGGCGAGTGATTTATCGGCCTCTTCGGTGCGGCGGGCACTATTCTGTGCCATGTACTCGCGCCCTATTTGGTTCAGCAGCTGATACACCGAATCAGCGCTGCTCCCTTTTAGCGTTGCCTGCAGAATGCCAGACTGTTTTCCGATTTCGTTGACATCAAGTGAACGTTGCACTGACTCGATTGCGGCGATGCGAGAGCTGCGAAGCAGATCGAAACGTACGCCAGGCTTGCCGCTTAATTCGTCGATACGTAGCACGATGGGACCAAAGCGCGTGTTGATATTCGCTGCTTCGGCCACTTTTCCGCTGAAGGCGATGCCACTTTCTTTCTCGGTGACCTGATAGCGACCTTCTTCACCAGCCTGCACGATGAAAATTCGATTTTCCAACAATACGGGCACAGTGAATTCGCTGACTTTGATACGTTCATCGCCCCAGGCATAGCCACCTGTGCTCTGCAGCACGGACAACCAATCTTGAAGCGGCAAGTCGTTCTGTACCAGCCAGCTACCGATGACTGGAAATCGAACAGGTCTGGCGTCAATATACAAGCGAAGATTATCGATCGCATGCGCAATCACTAATCTGGAACGCAGCAATTCGACTTCGGCGGCTGCCGCGGTCTTGTAATCGATGATGGAGCCGGCTTCTCCCAGAATATTTTTTGGCTCGCGCTGACCTTTTTCTTCGACATGCACCATCAGGCTGGCTTCGTAGACAGGTCGCGCCAGCATCGCATAGAGCACGCCGGCAAGCGTTATACCCAGTGTGAAGAAAAAAATCAGCCAGCGCTGATCCATGATCATCTGCACGTAGGTCATCAGATCGGCCTCTTTATCCTCCGCCAGGATCAAAGGTGGCTCGGATGGCGTCATCAAATGAGGGGACAAGGAATTCATTAGGCTCTCGGGAATCAATGGACTAAGCAAGTCGTGTCGCGCGTCAGGGCAGGCAGGCGACACTTCACGGCGCGCTCAATCAGGCGTAGTGAGTGACAGAACGCAGCCAAGCCATGCTGATAAGGATCGGGAATATCCAGCCCGCAGGGCTCACCAAGACGTTCAACCTTGGTGCTAGCTACGGGATAGCGTCGGATCACAAACTGTTTTTGAGCGCTATCCATGGTGAATACAAGATCGGCTTCGCGCATCATCCAGCTCGCCAGATTACGAGATCGATGTTCGCTGATATCAATGCCGGACTGCCACATCAATTCAAGCGCAAGCTGGTCGGCCGGCGTGCCTTCCATCGTGCACAGACCGGCAGAAAAAATTTCGTGCCTTGGCAGCAAATCACGCAAGAGCCCCTCTGCCATCGGGCTGCGACAGATATTGCCAGTACACAGCAAGAGAATATTGGGAGCCACTTCAGCGTCCTGGTGTGGTTGCGATCACAGCCGTGGGTAGCGCACCGGGAATCATCGCGCTGATGGTACGGTTCCAGTTCGTCAGCGGTGTGGCAGCGACATACACTACATCACGCGGATTTAGCTCAAAGCCTTCGGCCATGGCCAGTGCACCTGGTGCATTGGCATCGAGCTGGTACACCACTGAAGATTGACTGTTACGACGCACCACATAGACTTGACGCGCATCCCCGGTGACAGGATTGATACCACCCGCTTCGCCCAGGGCCTCATTCAGTGTGAGACGACCATTGCGCATGGGCAGTGCGCGCGGCGATGTCACTTCGCCCGAAATAAAAATTTTGGTTTCATCACGCGAGAGAACGCGCACGACATCACCGCTGGCGAGCATGATGGCGGAAGGATTGACACCGCGCTGAACCATTTGCGGCATATTGATCTGATACGTCTTGCCTTCACGACTGACCATGATGCGACTCTGATCTGCCATCGGTGTCACGCCTCCCGCTCGATTAATGGCTTCGGTTAGCGTCATCGGCAAATCATTGATGGCTTGCACGCCAGGTTGTTTGACCTCACCATCGACATAGACGCGCTTACTGCGGTAGGTGAGTACACGCAGAGTGACTTTAGGATTTTTAAGATAATGCGACAGGCGACGGATCAGCTGCTCATGTGCCTCGACTGGCGTGAGTCCAGCAAGCTTCAGCTTGCCCGCATAGGGGAAATCAAGCATACCCTGCTGGTCGATTTCAAAACCGGATTGCGGCTGCATGGGGCTGACCGCCACACCAGCAACGCCCACTGCACCGGGTACACCGGCGGGCAGCATGGAGGCAGACAACTCTGGGTGATCCCAGACGACGATATGCAAGACATCGCCGGCTTCGATACGGTAGACCTGGGCTGGTTGTAACAAGGTACTGATGTCTTCGGCGACCTGCTGATCGCGCAGCGCTTTCTCTTGGCGCACCAGACGCGGTGTGATGGCAAGAATCTCGGCCGGTGCCACGACAGCATCGGCCTCGTCCGCCTCCGTGGAAGATAGCGGTGCTTTGCCAAACTGAATGCCTGGCGCCATCGCTGTACAAGCCGACACCCATACCACCAACCCCACTGCCAACATCCTGCTGCGCATGATGAACTGCCTCCCCTGAAACGCATCGGCATACCGAGCTCTGGGGATGACTGTAGGTGGATCGTCAGGGCGCGCTCTTGATGCCCCTCATGCTTCTCGCAGGGTCTGTATGGGCGGCCTCGAGAGAACGTTACGCAGGCCGAACCATCCGCCCGAAAAGGCGCAGACGATGCCGGCTGCGATACCGACGATCCACACCAGGGGACTGAACTGCCATTCAAATTCGAATACCTGATGGGCGAGTACCCATCCGACCAGTGATGCGCCGCTGGCAGCCAGCACCCCAGCGGCGGTACCCACTAGCAGACACTCGACCGATTGCGCGCGTGACAGTTCGCGTCGGGTTGCGCCGAGCGCTCGCAGCAATCCGGCCTCATGCGCACGCTCATCCTGTGAAATCAGCATGGCGGCAGCGAGTACCATGACACCAGATGCCAGCGTAAACAAAAATAGAAACTCAACGGCAGCAATCACCTGATCAATCACTTGCTGTACCTGAACGACCATGCTGCCGACATCGACAATGGTCAAATTCGGGTAATGACGCACCAGTTGGTTTACCAGCGACTGCTGAGCCGCCGGCAAATGAAACGCTGTGATGTAGGTGGCGGGCAGATTTTGTGCGGCAGCGGGATTAAGTATCACGAAAAAATTCACGCGCATGGAGCCCCAGTCCAGCTTGCGCAGGCTGGTGATTTTGACGTCAACACTTTGTCCACCCACATCGAAGCGCAACAGATCACCCAGCTTGAGTCCCAGCGTTTTCGCGAGACCCTGCTCAACCGATGCTTCGGGCTGCGCAAGATCAAACCAGCGGCCTTCGGTAATCGTGTTGTGGGCGGGTAGCTCGGTCAGCGTGGACAGATTGAATTCCCGCTCGATCAGTCTTTGTGCGCGTTCTTCGGTATAGGTTGCGCTACTGATGTTGCGTCCATCGATCTGCAATAGGCGTCCGCGTATCATTGGCGCGAGACTAACGTCGGCGATGCCATTTTGTGTAAGTTCCTGCGTAACAGCTTGCTGCTGATCGGGTTGTATGTTGATGATGAAGTGATTGGGCGCATCCGACGGTGAGGACTGCCGCCATGCGGCGACCAGATCTTGTCTGACGACAGTCAGCAGCAGCAATGCCGTCAAACCAAGCGACAACGCAACGATTTGCAATATTGTGGCCGCTGGTCTGCGCTTGAGTGATGTTTGGGCAAATCGCCATGCGGGCCAGCCGGGTGGCACGCGTACGCTCTGCAGCAATCGCAGCAGCAGCCATCCCGCCAGAAACGATACCGCCAGCAAGGCAACAAACCCACCCGAGGTCAACAGACCCAGCCGGAGGTCACGTGCCTGCCAGAGCAGTAATCCCATGAACGAAGCCAACGCGAGCAGATACCCGGAAACAGTAAATGCTTTTGGAGGATCTTGCTCGCGGCGGATCACGCGGTTATGAGGCACGTTACGCAATTGCAGTACAGGCGGGATCGCAAATCCCAGGAGAAGCAAGAGACCGGTCGCCACACCCTGCATCAGCGGCATCCAGCCTGGTGGGGGCAGACGAGTCGTCATTAATGCGCCTAGCCATTCCAGCAGCAGAAAATGTGCACCAAAGCCAATGGCTGCACCAATCAAACTTCCGATGGTGCCTATCAGGATGAATTCGATCAGATAGATTAGCGTGACTTCGCTTTGCTTCAGACCAAGGCAACGCAGCATGGCCACTGCATCCAGATGCCGCTGCATAAAACGTCGTGATGCCATTGCAATAGCCAGCGCAGCCAGCATGGCGGTCAACAAACTGACCAGCGACAAAAATTGGCGAGCGCGCTCGAGGGTTGTTCTCATTTCGGGACGACCGGTCTCAAGCGACTCCAGCTGCACGCCGCGCACCTCATTGACCTTGATTTCATTTTCCAGCCAGCGCTGAAAAGCGTTAATGGCCGAAGAATTTCCGGCAAGCTGCAGTCGATAAGTGATACGGGATCCGTTTTGTACCAAACCGGTGGATTCGAGATCTGGCAATGCCAGCATGACGCGCGGCGCAAAGTTCATGAATCCGGCACCACGATCTTTTTCCAGAAGAATCTCAGCAGCGATCGTAAAACGTCGCTCACCCAGCGTCATTGCATCACCGAGATGAAGCCCACGCAATGAGAGAAGCGCCGTATCTACCCAGACCGTGCCTGCCTGCGGTGCTCCCTTGGTGGTGATCTCAGCGTTTTTTGTGCGCAGGCGCAGATCGCCGCGCAATGGGTAGGCGGATGACACCGCCTTGACCGCCACCAGACGCGTGTCTTCTGTCGCAGCGTTGCCCGTTGTGGCCATGCTGGGAAAGCTCACGACGTCGGCGCTGAGCAGACCACGCACAGCAGCTTCGGCGCGCCATGTCTCGCGCAAAGGGTAATCGCTACGTACCAACAAATCAGCACCGAGCAACTCGGTCGCGTCGCGCTCGAGCGCGGCATTCATGCGATCAACGAAAAATCCCACCGCCGACAGGGCCGCCACAGCCACTGCCAAAGCAGCAAGCAAAAAGCGTAACTCTCCGGCTCGCCAGTCGCGACGTGTCATGCGTAGCGCATGCTGCACGGTCATTAACACGTCAGAAGCAACACTCATGCAGACTCTCCGAATACCCGCCTGCGACGAGCGCAGGCAAAGGGAGATTGTAAGAGACTGAGAGAATTCAGGCAGGCGAACCCAAATTAGTCCGCCAGCGCCTGGTCCAGCGACGGCGATCTGAGTCGTACCAAGGGCGGCGGTTGCTGGCGACGGCTGCCTGAGTCGCCGTGGGGGTAGCAGCCGGCCCATGACCACACGACAGACATATTGCTACCCGAGGTACTGCAGTGCGGCGTACTTGAGGGTGAAGTACTACAGGGTGGAGCCCTTCATGCCGTCCTGATGGGTACGCTCGAAATTTTCCTGACAAGGTGCGCAACGCTCTGCGAAAGGAATCGCCTGCAGACGCTCGAAGGGAATTTCATAGCCGCAGTTGATACATTCGCCATACCTACCGCTCTCGAGTTTTTTGCGTGCAAGTTCAATCGCACGCAATTCATGCAAGTCACGTCCGACGGCTGCATTGCCAATATCGATTGATAAATTAGCGAAAGACAAATCACCGGGATCCGGGACTTCGCTGGCCAGCTGCACATAGTCATCCTGCAGACTCACCTCGCGCTTGATGTCATCACGCAGATCTTGCTCACGGTCGTTGAGCAACTGATGTAAATACTTTTTTTGCTCCTGGTTCAGGTTCTCCATGCGGCTTCCTTGGTCTCGGGTGGATGAGTTCGCAGTGAGGTCTTCGCATGAATTGCAAATCCGCTGCCCTAGCCGATTTTGTTGCGAGCGAAGCCGAATGAATTTGATGTAGAACAATTACGCCATCGCTGGACGGGACTTGATGAATATGGGATTGGTCATGCAAAAAATCGATTTAAACCACCCGTTTATCGGAAATTTGCGCAACAAGTATTGCAACTTTAAAAACAAAAAACTTGCGTGAACGCAGAGTGTCAACCGCCATTGATTTGTCTCAAGCTCACACCGCTAGACATCAAAAAAATAATCGCTAGACTGCCGTTTCTGGTCATTAACTTCCCGCCCGACACAAAGAGTGATCCCATGAATGCTTATTTTGACGACAGCCTCTACGCCACCGAAGCTCTGCCCCGCAGCGAAGACTTGATGAATGAATTTCTCGAAGCCTCAGTAAAAAGCCAAGGCAGCGCAAGAGAATCCTATCTTTTGCGTGAAGCCGGACTGAGCATCGCGAGGCTAGTGAAATCGGAACAGTTGGTAGATATGCGACAAAGCGTGAACAAAATGATTCCTGCATCACTGCGCCCCAGACCCGTTCGGCGCGGTAGAGGACGCCGCCGGCCATTCATTCACTCGGGTCAGTCGGATTTGCTACTGGGCCGGCCTGACTAACGAGCACGTTTCACATTCTGCAGATGCGAAGCCCGCACGTCCATGATGCGCATCATGGACGCTGGCAGTAAGTATTGGGAGAAATCCTGCAGCATTAGACAAGCCAGGCAAGACAGCGGCGCCAGCCGGTCTCATCGAGCCGGCCGGGATCACCAGTATCTTCAGCTTTGCAAGGCCTGCCGGATTTGCTCCAGCGAAGTCGGATCTTCGATCGTGGTCAAATCCCCCGGATCCCTGCCCTCACAGAGGGCCTGGATTGAACGCCGCAGCAGTTTGCCCGAGCGGGTTTTGGGTAGCAGGTTCACGCAATGCACACGAGACGGCCTGGCGACCGCACCGAGTTGCTTGTCCACTACAGCCCAGACTTCTTTCTCTAATTGCGCGCGCGCATCCGGCGTGGCTGTGCTCGAAGCAAGCTTGGGTATCACGAACGCCACAGCGACCTGACCCTTGAGCTTGTCTTCCACGCCGACAACGGCAACCTCGGACACGTTCGGATGGCTGGAGATGCTCTCTTCAATTTCTCGCGTGCCGAGGCGATGCCCCGCCACATTGATCACATCATCGGTACGGCCAAGGATGAAGTAGTAGCCATCTGAATCACGAATACCCCAGTCAAAGGTGGAGTACACCTGTTCGTTTGCAAAGTTCGCCCAGTAGGTACTGATGAAACGCTGATCATCTCGGTAAACCGTTTGCATGCAACCCGGCGGCAGCGGACCCTCAATAACCAGAACACCCTTTTCATTGTCGCCACAGAGATCACCTGTAGCTTCATTAAGCAGCTTGAGCTTATACCCGGGCATCGGAACGCCGGGGCTACCAAGACGCGTGGAGGTTTTCTCAACGCCTCTGGCGACCGACAATACAGGCCAACCGGTCTCAGTCTGCCAGTAGTTGTCAATGATACTCACACCCAGCTCACCGGCGATCCACGCGGAGGTTGATTCATCCAGAGGCTCTCCGGCAAGATAGAGTGCTTTGAGCGAGGACACGTCATGCTGCTTCATCAACTCGGGCGGCTGCTTTTTCAACACACGGACTGCAGTCGGCGCGGAGAACATGCGGGTGACTTTGTGTTTTTCGACGATTTGCCACCATATGCTGGCATCCGGCCGCAGCGGTGTACCCTCGTAAAGTACCGTCGCCATGCCGGCGATCAGCGGTCCATACACAATGTAGGAGTGCCCGACAACCCAGCCGATGTCCGAGGTCGAGAAATATGTTTCGCCCGGCTTGCCTTCAAAGATGTATTCCATCGACGCAGCAAGTGCCACAGCATAGCCACCGACATCGCGCTGAACACCCTTGGGACGACCGGTGGTACCGGAGGTGTACAAAATATAAGAAATATCCTCCGACGCCAGCCAGGTGACGGGGACATGAGCATGCATGTGTTGTTCACGCAGCGATGCGTAGTCGACATCACGACCAGCAACCATCTCCATCGCAACGCGTTTGCGATCCACTAGCAGTACGTGCGCAGGTTTATGTGAAGACAAGATAATCGCCTGATCCAGCAGCGGCTTGTAGGGCACAGGCTTGCCACCGCGTGAGCCGGCATCGGCAGAGACGATCAGTTTGGGTTGTGCGTCTTCAATGCGCGTGGCCAGACTGTTGGAAGCAAAACCGCCAAAGACCACCGAGTGAATCGCGCCGATACGTGCGCAGGCCAGCATTGCGAACACCGCTTCGGCGATCATGGGCATGTAGATCAGCACCGTGTCTCCCTTGACCACACCCAGCGATTGCATGATTGCTGCCATGCGCTCGACTTCCGCCTGCAATTCCTTGAAGCTCCAGGTTTTTTCGGCGGGCGAGCCGTCCGGCGTTTCGGTCGTGATCGCAATCAGCGCTGTCTGTTCACCTTGACTCGCTGCCCAGCGATCAACAGCGTTATGACAAAGATTGGTCTGACCACCGACGAACCAACGCGCAAACGGCGGACGCGAATAATCCAGCACCTGATTGAATGGCTGATGCCAGTCGATGCGCTGTGCTTCCTTGCGCCAGAAGTTCTCCGGATCTTCAATCGACGTCCGATAGAAATCTGCGTAGTTCATCGCGCTCTCCTCATGTATTTTTTATCTTTGGATGATGCTTGTCACCTGCTACCGTTTTTTTTATTTCAGAATGCATCGCCGGGGATGCGAACCCAGCCTTCCATCAGCACGCGCGCACTGCGACTCATGATCGCTTTGGTGACACGCCACTCACCATCCACTTCGGTAGCCTGCGCACCCACGCGTAATGTGCCGGACGGATGACCAAAGCGCACCGCCTCGCGCGCTCCACCACCGGCGGCTGCGTTGACCAGCGTACCAGGTATCGCTGCGGCAGTACCTATGGCCACGGCTGCCGTTCCCATCATGGCATGATGCAGTTTCCCCATGGATAGCGCACGTACCAGCAAATCAATGCTACCGGCATCGACCTGTTTGCCGCTCGAGGCCTGATAACTCTCTGGCTTGGCAACAAAAGCAATCTTGGGTGTGTGCTGCCGGGTGGCTGCTTCGTCCAGCGATTTGATCAAGCCCATGCGCAGCGCACCATGAGCGCGTATGGTTTCAAACATCGCAAGCGCTTTGTTGTCACTGTTGATCGCATCCTGCAATTCAGTACCCGTGTAACCAATCGCATCAGCGTTCACAAACACCGTCGGTATGCCTGCATTGATCATCGTGGCCTTGAGCACGCCCACACCGGGCACATCGAGATCATCAACCAGCTGACCGGTGGGGAACATGGCGCCTCCCGCGCCCTCCTCGTCGGCCGCAGGGTCCATGAATTCGAGCTGCACTTCGGCCGCAGGAAAGGTCACACCGTCCAATTCAAAGTCACCAGTCTCCTGTACGGCCCCGTTCGTCATCGGTACATGCGCAATGATGGTCTTGCCGATATTGGCCTGCCAGATGCGCACGACAGCGATACCATCACGTGGCACGCGCGATGCATCAACCAGGCCATGGCTGATCGCAAAGGGACCAACGGCTGCTGAAAGATTGCCGCAATTGCCGCTCCAGTCAACAAAGGCCTGATCGATCGAGACCTGGCCGAAGAGATAATCGACATCATGATCTGCCTTACTGCTTTTAGAAAGAATGACGGTCTTGCTGGTGCTGGAGGTAGCGCCACCCATGCCATCGATCTGCTTGCCGTAGGGATCGGGACTGCCAATGACGCGCAAGAGCAACTTGTCACGCGCAGGGCCGGGCTTCTGTGCCGACTCGGGTAAATCCTGCAAATGGAAAAAAACACCTTTGCTGGTGCCGCCGCGCATGTAGGTGGCGGGTATTTTGATTTGGGGTGGGTGGGACATGGTTTATCTCTGGATCAGGTTTGGTGGTTCACAACGAACGCCGCTGGATCCCAGCTTTCGCTGGGATGACGGTAGTAATTTTAGGGTCGCCTTAACCTCTACTGTCATCACCTGCATGTGATAACTGCTGCGTGGGCGGATCGCAGACGATCCGAATTCCTCACTCGTTCCCAGTGCAAGATGTAGCGGGGGGCATGAAGCATGCTGCATACCCACGAAACGGCACTGGCCTACTGGCAAGTGCGCGCCCTGCAAGGGGGAGACCCAGTGTCTCTCATTCGGCTTTCAGACGCCTTACGCCGCCTTCGCCGAGGCAAGAAAATCCTGCGCAAACCGCTGCAGCACACCGCCTGCGTCGTAGATGGATACTTCCTCATCACTATCAAGTCGACATGTCACCGGCACTTCGATTTTTTCTCCGTTCTTGCGATGAATGACCAGTGTCAGATCGGTACGCGGCTTGCGCTCGCCGATCACGTCAAAGGTTTCGGTGCCGTCAATGCCTAGGGTCTTGCGATTCACGCCGGGTTTGAATTCCAGCGGCATGACGCCCATGCCAATCAGATTGGTGCGGTGAATACGCTCGAAACCTTCGGCAACGATCGCTTCAACACCAGCGAGCCGTACCCCTTTGGCGGCCCAGTCACGCGATGAGCCCTGACCGTAGTCTGCGCCCGCAATAATAATCAGCGGCTGTTTGCGCTCCATGTAAGTTTCAATCGCTTCCCACATGCGCGTGACCTTGCCTTCAGGTTCGATGCGCGCGAGCGATCCTTTTTTAACCTTACCATCGACGACGCACATTTCATTCGTCAGCGTTGGATTTGCAAAAGTCGCACGCTGTGCGGTGAGATGATCACCACGATGCGTTGCATAAGAATTGAAATCTTCTTCAGGCAGACCCATCTTCGCCAGGTACTCACCCGCTGCACTGTCGAGCATAATCGCATTCGATGGCGACAAGTGATCGGTAGTGATGTTGTCACCCAACACAGCCAGCGGCCGCATGCCTTTCATCGTTCGCTCGCCTGCCAGCGCGCCTTCCCAATAGGGTGGACGACGAATGTAAGTTGACGGCGCACGCCAGTCGTACAAGGGATTAACCTTGGTGCCGCTGTCGGCCTGAATGGCAAACATGGGCTCATAGACTTGGCGGAAGTGCTGAGGCTTGACGCTGGATTTGACAATGGCGTCAATTTCTTCATCAGTGGGCCAGATATCCTTGAGACGAATCTCTTTGCCATCCACCACGGTCAGTACATCCTTTTCAATGTCAAAACGAATCGTGCCTGCGATCGCATAAGCTACCACCAACGGTGGCGATGCAAGGAAGGCCTGCTTTGCATACGGATGAATACGACCATCAAAATTGCGATTGCCTGACAGGACGGCAGTTGCATACAAATCGCGATCAATGATCTCTTGCTGTATCTTCGGATCGAGCGCACCGGACATGCCATTGCAGGATGTGCAAGCATAAGCGACGACGCCAAAGCCCAGCTTCTCCAGATCACCTAACAGACCTGCTTCTTCCAGATACAGCGTCACCGCCTTGGATCCGGGTGCGAGTGAAGACTTCACCCAAGGCTTGCGAGTCAGGCCGAGCTTGTTCGCATTACGTGCCAGCAGCGCAGCAGCAATTACGTTGCGTGGGTTAGAAGTATTGGTGCAACTGGTGATGGCTGCGATGATCACCGCGCCATCCGGCATCTGGCCGGGTACTTCTTGCCATGCGCTGGCGATGCCTTTTGCGGCAAGATCGGTAGTGGCGACACGCGCATGTGGATTGGATGGACCGGCCATATTGCGAACGACGGATGACAAATCAAATGTCAGTACACGTTCATATTCGACGTTGGACAGGCTCTCTGCCCACAGCCCGGTTGTTTTTGCATACGTTTCCACCAGCGCTACCTGTTCATCAGCGCGGCCAGTAAGCTTTAGGTATTGAATCGTCTGCTCATCGATGGAAAACATCGCAGCAGTGGCGCCATATTCCGGCGCCATGTTGGAGATGGTCGCGCGATCGCCGAGCGTGAGTGCACGCGCACCTGTGCCATAAAATTCAAGGTAAGCACCGACCACTTTGGATTGACGCAAAAACTCGGTCAGTGCCAGCACGATGTCTGTCGCGGTAATACCGGACTGCGGCTTGCCGGATAACTCGACACCGATGATGTCAGGCAGACGCATCCACGATGCGCGGCCGAGCATGACATTTTCTGCTTCGAGACCACCAACACCGATGGCGATGACACCCAAGGCATCGACATGGGGTGTATGGCTATCTGTACCAACACAGGTATCAGGAAAAGCCACCCCCTGCTGCGATTGTATGACCGGTGACATGCGCTCCAGATTGATCTGATGCATGATGCCGTTACCCGGTGGGATCACATCAACATTCCTGAATGCGTGCTTAGTCCAGTTAATGAAGTCGAATCGATCTTCATTGCGCCTGTCTTCAATCGCGCGGTTTTTTTCAAAAGCCTCAGGATCAAAACCACCACACTCCACAGCGAGCGAGTGATCCACAATCAGCTGCACAGGCACCACCGGATTGACCTTGGCAGGATCACCCCCCTGATCGGCGATCGCATCTCTCAAACCTGCCAAATCGACCAGGGCAGTCTGACCCAGAATGTCGTGACACACCACACGCGCAGGAAACCAGGGAAAGTCGCGCTCTCGCTTGCGCTCAATCAACTGCTTGAGTGACTCGGTCAGTGTGGCGGGATCGCATCGACGCACAAGATTCTCGGCAAGCACGCGCGATGTGTACGGCAGCTTGTCATAGGCGCCGGGCTGAATCGCCTCAACGGCGGCTCTCGCATCAAAGTAATCGAGACTGGTTCCGGGGAGGGGTTTGCGGTTTGCGGTGTTCATGGTTGGATTAGGTGAGTTTCTGTCAGAGGTACTTTGACGGGTTAAACCTTGTTACTGAAGACGCTGGATCCCGGCTTTCGCCGGGATGACAATTTTGAGGCCATCAGTGCATAAGACGCTGTCCATGAAGCGTCCATCTACGGGATGGCCGATTTCAAGCAAGCTGCTTTTCTATCGTCACCCCGGCGCAGGGTGTAGCGGGGGTTTCATGCAGCATGCTGCATGCCCGCGAAACGGTACTGGCTTGCAAGCCAGTGCGCGCCCTGCAAGGGGTGGTCAAGTGACTTTCTTTCAACTGCACAAAGTTACTTACGTTTGGCAATCGGTACAAACTTCAGATTTTCCGGTCCGACATAATTGGCGCTCGGGCGAATAATCTTGTTATCAATACGCTGCTCGATAATATGCGCCGCCCAACCCGACGTACGTGAAATAACGAACAAAGGCGTGAACATCGCAGTGGGTACACCCATCATGTGATACGAAACAGCCGAGAACCAGTCAAGATTGGGGAACATTTTTTTCGCTTCCCACATGACGGACTCGAGACGATCGGCGATATCAAACATCTTGGTCGAGCCGGCATCTTTGGACAGACGATGCGCGACCTCCTTGATGACCTTGTTGCGAGGATCGGAAATCGTATATACAGGATGACCGAAGCCGATGATGACTTCCTTGTTTTCCACGCGCTTGCGGATATCTGCCTCTGCCTCATCCGGATTGTCGTAGCGCTTCTGAATTTCGAAGGCGACTTCATTGGCACCACCATGCTTGGGACCGCGCAACGCACCAATCGCACCGGTGATCGCTGAATACATATCTGATCCCGTGCCGGCAATGACGCGGCCCGCGAAAGTGGATGCATTGAACTCATGCTCTGCATACAAGATCAATGAGGTATGCATTGCTTTCTCCCACAACGCTGATGGCGGCTTGCCATGCAACAGATGCAGGAAATGTCCGCCGATGGAATCATCATCGGTTTCCACTTCTATGCGTCTTCCGTTGTGGCTGTAGTGATACCAGTAAAGCAGCATGGAACCCAGCGAGGCCATCAGGCGGTCAGCGATATCGCGCGCGCCAGGGGCATTGTGATCTTCTTTTTCGGGCAAAACGCAGCCCAGCGCAGAGACGCCGGAGCGCATCACATCCATGGGATGCGAGGAGGCAGGCAGCCATTCGAGCACTGCTTTTACGTTCGCAGGCAGACCACGCAGCGCCTTGAGTTTTTGCTTGTATGCGCTCAGTTCGGCGGCCGTAGGCAGTTTGCCGTGTACCAGCAGGTGCGCGATCTCTTCAAACTCGCAGGCATCAGCGACATCAAGAATGTCGTAGCCACGATAGTGCAAGTCGTTACCGGTCTTGCCGACTGTGCACAGTGCTGTGTTGCCTGCAGTGACGCCAGAGAGGGCAACTGATTTTTTTGGCTTGAAGCCGCTTGCTTGTTGTTCGCTCATGAAGATTCTCCCGAATTTACTTGGATTTTTGTTGTGCAAATA
>JACCDK010488429.1_pt1 | contig 21341 bp, 17 predicted proteins | sample 7445871 | NCBI WGS metagenome assembly JACCDK01 (sample SAMN15323436, study PRJNA562643) | freshwater metagenome | isolation source: river surface water | place: USA:Blue River Watershed | collected 2017-08-15
CACAAGACCTTCTGCATACCGCACGGAGGCGGTGGCCCAGGCATGGGACCCATCGGCGTGGCACCTCAATTGGTCCCTTTCTTGCCAGGGCACGTAATCACAGATTCAATTGACGCACCCGCGCACGGAGCCGTATCGGCTGCACCGGTTGGATCGGCTTCTATTTTAGCAATCTCTTATGCCTACATCGCGATGATGGGTGGCGAAGGATTAACCATGGCAACGAAAACAGCCATCTTAAACGCAAACTACATCAAGGCGCGTTTGGAAAAAGAATTCCCAATTCTCTACACAGGTTCACAAGGACGCTGTGCGCATGAGATGATTGTGGATTGTCGGCCATTCAAAATCTCCGCTGCCGTTGAAGCAGAGGATATCGCTAAACGTCTTATGGACTACGGTTTCCATGCACCTACCCTATCCTTCCCGGTAGCTGGAACCTTGATGATTGAACCGACTGAATCGGAAAGCAAAGAAGAATTGGATCGCTTCTGCGACGCACTTCTGGCCATCCGAGCTGAAATTCGTTCGATCGAGGAAGGCCGCGTAGAAAAAACAAATAACTTATTGAAAAACGCACCACATACCCAAACCGTCGTACTTACGGAAACCTGGGATAAATCATATACGCGTGAGGAAGCTGTTTTCCCACTTCCTTATGTTAAAGCCAATAAATTTTGGCCGAGCGTTTCACGTATTGACTCTGCTTATGGAGATCGCAACTTGGTTTGTGCATGCGAGCCTACTTCAAGTTACGCATAAGTAAATCTTTTAAAATCCCTCTGGAGCTATTCAGAGGGATTTTTATTGATAATTTAATTAGTATGCTTGCATAACATTTTGTTTTTTCTTTATATTTACTGCGTTAGAAGCAGTCGGTGCATTAACCTCGTCAGCTTCACGTTAGAAACATTCTCAAACTTGTTAACATGAATCGTTCCATTAAACGCGTAGCCATCCTTGGCTCAGGAATCATGGGCTCACGCATTGCCTGTCATTTCGCAAACATTGGCGTTCAAGTATTGCTTTTGGACATCGCTCCCAAAGAACTGAACCCAGAGGAACAAGCAAAAGGCCTTAGCCTCGAGCACCCATCCGTGAAAAATCGGATCGTCAATACGGCATTTCAACAAACTATACAGGCAAAGCCCGCATCGCTTTACAGCAGCGGCTTTGCCAAAAACATCAAACTAGGCAACTTCGACGATAACCTATCGGAGATAGCCCAAGTGGACTGGATTATGGAAGTCATCGTGGAAAATTTAGCGATCAAAAAATCGCTCTACGACCGCGTCGAGCAATTCCGTACCCCAGGTACACTGATTACCTCAAATACATCCGGTATTCCGATCCACTTAATGGCTGAAGGACGTTCCGAAGATTTCCAAAACCACTTTTGTGGAACACACTTTTTCAATCCGCCACGTTATTTACGCTTGTTGGAGATCATCCCAACACCCAAAACTGATCCGAAAATCATCGATTTTCTCTTGCAATTCGGCGAAACCCAATTAGGCAAAACAACCGTCTTGTGTAAAGATACTCCCGCATTTATCGCCAACCGCATTGGGGTTTATTCCATGATGCAAACCATGAAAGTGGTCGAGGAATTGGGATTAACCGTTGAGCAGGTCGACAAACTAACCTCGAAAGTGGTAGGCCGACCGAAATCTGGAACCTTCCGTTTATCGGATGTTGTAGGATTAGATACGACCGTGCATGTGGCGAATAATCTGAAGCAGACATTGACAAACGATGAAAGTATGTCAATTTTCGAATTGCCCAACATGCTTCAAAAACTCATGGAGAATAAATGGCTCGGCGATAAAACCGGCCAAGGATTTTATAAGAAGACCAAAGAAGGCGGAAAAACCGTTATCCTAAGTTTAGACTTACAAACATTTGAATACCGTCCCTCACAAAAGGTTTCGTTTGAAACCTTAGAGCGCACAAAAGCCATCGACAAATTAGCTGATCGATTTGCCTATTTATTAGCGGGAAAAGATTTAGCAGGAGAATTTTACCGCAAAACATTCTTAGACGGTTTCCGCTACGCCTCAATGCGCGTGCCTGAAATTGCAGATGATTTTGTTAAAATTGACCAAGCGATTTGCGCAGGCTTCGGTTGGGAAATGGGCATCTTCGAAACTTGGGATGCAATCGGCGTACAAGCCGGAATCGACCTTATGGCCGCGGAAGGTATTCAACCTGCGACTTGGGTGACTGAGATGGTGAAGGCAGGAAACACTACGTTTTACAAAGTAGAAAATGGTGAACGTTATTACTATGACATTCACACTAAAAAATACCTACCTATTCCGGGTTCCAATAAGCAGATCAATTTACAAATCTTAAAACCAACCAAAACTATCTTCAAAAACGACGATGCAAGCATCATCGATATTGGTGATGGCATCATCAACTTGGAGTTCCATTCGAAGATGAACACGATGGGCCAAGGAGTTTTGGAAGGTATCCAAAAAGCATTAGACATAGCGGAGAAAGATTACCGTGGTTTGGTGATCGGAAATGAGGGTGTTGAGGCATTCTCTGCGGGAGCAAATTTGGGTATGTTGTTTATGTATGCGGCCCAACAAGAATTTGACGAGGTCAATCAAATGATTGCCATCTTCCAGAAAACCATGATGCGCGTGCGTTACTCATCCATTCCAGTGGTAGTGGCGCCGCATACCTTGGCGTTAGGTGGTGGAACCGAAATCAATTTACATGCCGATAAAATCGTAGCACATGCTGAATTGTACATGGGTTTAGTGGAAGTAGGCGTAGGCTTAATTCCAGCCGGTGGCGGAACGAAAGAAATGGCGTTACGCATGGGCGATGCCCGTCGGAAAGGCGATGTGGAACTGAACCGATTACAAGAGGCATTCATGAATATTGCCACGGCGCGCGTGAGTACTTCGGCATATGAAGCACTGGAAATGAATTACTTACGCAAGGAAGATCGCATTGTTTTGAATCGTAGCCAACTGATTTCGGAGGCAAAAAAAGAAGCCATTGCATTGGCGGAAGCAGGTTATGTTCAGCAGCAGCCACGTAGTGACGTGTGGGTGGAAGGAAAACAAGGATTGGCCTTGTTTAAAGCAGGTATTCAAGGGATGTTGATGGGAAAATACATCTCAGAGCACGATGCCTTGATTGCTAATAAACTTGCCTATGCGATCTGTGGTGGAGATTTAGATACACCACAAATGGTGACTGAAGATTACTTAATCGACCTAGAGCGCGAGGCATTCCTATCGCTTTCAGGCGAACGCAAAACACTCGAACGAATCAGTAGCATATTAAATGGAGGTAAACCTTTAAGAAATTAATCATGAACGCATATATCATAGCAGGTTACCGCACAGCGGTGGCAAAAGCAAACAAAGGTGGATTTAGAACCATGCGACCAGATGATTTGGCAGCAGAGGTAATCAAACATTTAATGGCACAAGTTCCTTCGCTGGATCCCGTGTTAGTCGAAGACTTAATCGTAGGTAACGCGATCCCAGAAGCCGAGCAAGGCATGCAAATGGCGCGTTATATCTCCTTGTTGTCTTTACCAAAGAGCGTACCCGGATTCATCATCAACCGCTATTGCGGATCAGGATTGGAAGCAATTGCCTTGGCCTCGTCCAAAATTGCGGCTGGCATTGCAGATTGCATCATTGCTGGTGGAACGGAATCCATGAGCATGTTGCCGATGATGGGACATAAAACGGTTTTGAATTATAACATAGCATCTCAGCATCCCGACTACTACATCGGGATGGGATTAACGGCCGAAGAGGTTGCGAAAAAATATGAGATAACACGTGAAGAGCAAGATGCTTTCGCCTTGGCATCGCATCAAAAAGCTTTAGCCGCTCAAGCTGCTGGGCATTTTGACAAATCCATCGTACCGATCAATGTATCAGAGAATTATTTCGATGCAAAATCGGGCAAGAAGCAAACACGGACTTGGACTGTTTCCAAAGACGAAGGTCCACGTGCCGACACGACGATCGAAGCGCTTGGGAAATTGAAACCTGTTTTCGCGATGGGTGGATCGGTTACAGCAGGAAATGCTTCGCAGACCTCCGATGGGGCGGCGTTCGTTTTGGTTGTATCGGAAGCTTTTGTCAAACAACACAAATTAGAACCTATCGCACGTATGGTGACCTATGCGACTGCCGGTGTGGAACCAAGTTTAATGGGGATCGGTCCGGTGGAAGCAATTCCTTTGGCCTTGAAAAAAGCAGGATTGAAACTGAATGATATCCAACAGATCGAATTGAACGAAGCATTTGCGGCGCAGTCCTTAGCGGTCATCAAAACACTCAGTATCGACCCAAGCATCGTCAATGTTAACGGAGGAGCGATCGCTCTTGGACACCCACTGGGATGTTCGGGCGCCAAACTTTCCATTCAATTATTCGACGAAATGAAACGCCGCAACCAGAAATATGGCATGGTGACTGCCTGCGTAGGTGGCGGCCAAGGGGTAGCGGGAATTTACGAGCGACTTTAATCTTTTTTCCTTTGGCAAAGCTTCGCGCTTTGCCAAAGTTTAGGACGTGATGTATCGCGTCTTTATTTCATCAACAAATGACATCAACCGATTACATCCGCCTAGAATCTGAATACGGTGCCCATAATTACCATCCCATTCCCGTCGTCCTTACGAAAGGACTTGGCGTACATGTTTGGGATGTGGAAGGGAAAAAATACTTCGACTTTTTATCTGCATACAGTGCCGTTAATCAGGGTCATTGCCATCCAAGACTGATCCAAGCAATCACAGATCAGGCACAAAAACTCACCTTAAGTTCGCGCGCATTTCACAATGACCAATTAGGCATCACGGAAAAAAAGCTCGCTGAGAAATTTGGCTACGAGAAAGTATTGTTGATGAATACAGGCGTCGAAGCCGGAGAGTCAGCCATCAAATTAGCTCGAAAATGGGCTTACGAGGTCAAAGGTATCCCAAGCAATCAAGCCCAAATCATAGTGGCAGAAGGCAATTTTTGGGGTAGAACGATAGCTGCGATTTCATCATCGACAGACCCGAGTAGCTACACGAATTTTGGCCCATTTACACCCGGATTCATCAAAGTTCCCTACAATGATTTAACAGCCCTGGCGGAAAAATTGAAAGATTCAAACGTAGCTGCTTTTATGGTAGAACCCATTCAAGGTGAAGCAGGCGTTGTGTTACCGGACGCTGGCTACCTGAAAAAAGCATCCGAACTTTGCAAAAAACATCGTGTATTATTCATCGCCGACGAAATCCAAACGGGCCTTGGTCGGACGGGGGCCTGGCTAGCTTGCCACCATGAATTTGTACATCCGGACATATTACTGCTAGGCAAAGCGTTGTCAGGGGGCTTCATGCCGGTATCTGCTGTTCTTAGCAGTGACGAAATTATGTTGACCATAAAGCCCGGTGAGCACGGATCTACCTTTGGCGGAAATCCCATGGCATGCGCCGTGGCCAACGAAGCCATCGACATTCTAGAAGACGAAGACTTAATTGGAAATGCCGAGAAACGCGGCATTCAATTAATGAATTTCCTACAAACCTTACAAGCCAAAACTGCTTTGATTCGCGAGGTGCGGGGCAAAGGATTATTATGTGCGATTGAAATCAACACAGACGAAGACAGTCCAGTAGCTTGGGAAATTTGCTTAGATTTTATGCGGGCAGGACTTTTAGCGAAACCGACGCATGGCAATAAAATCCGGCTAGCCCCTCCTTTGACCATTTCCAAAACTGAAATGGATCAAGCCTGCGAAATTATCGAAAAGGTCTTTCTTGGTTATTAACGAATCTCGAAACAACGCATCGAAATTCCACCGTATACCAATTGTTCGTACGTCGTATAGACTTGCTCGTCGGCACGTGCCAGCGCCAAACTATATAACAAGGGAATGTAATGATCCGGTGTAGGAACGGCAAAACGTCCACCTGGAGCGCGTTCGTAATCCAAGAGTCCCTCGACGTTTTTATCGGCAATTAAATTGGCCGACCACACATCAAATTCCTGTGCCCATTCATAGCCAAAATTCTCCTGGCCTGAACTCAGATTAGGTATACTTGCTTGTAAATTGTGCACAATATTGCCACTTCCGATAATCAGCACCCCCTTCTCGCGCAAAAACTGCAACTCCCGAGCTAATGCAATGTGATACCCCAAAGGTCTAGAATAGTTAATCGACAACTCGAAACACGGTATGTTATGCTGCGGAAACAAATGACACAAAACCGTCCATGCACCGTGATCCAGCCCCCACTCGGTTGTTGGCTGTACCGACTTCACCTCATCTGCCAGTGCAGAAGCAAAGAAAGGACTGCCGGGTGCCGGATATTGATATTGATGTAATTCTCTCGGGAAGCCGCCAAAATCATGAATTGTTTCTGGATTAGGTGAGGCTTGTACAAAGCTACCACCGCGCGTCAGCCAATGTGCTGAAACAACAAGCACTGCTTGTGGGGCTGCAATAGAAGCGCCCAATTGATTCAATGATTGAGTAAATGGATTGTCCATTAACGCATTCATCGGACTGCCATGCCCGATAAACCAAACGGGCTGACGATCCGATGAACGTAATTCACTAGGTAAAATCGACATGTTAGCGATTCATGGAAACTAAAAATTCTTCGTTGTTCCGTGTACCTTTCATCTGCTGTTGCAAGAATTCCATAGCCTCGACTGAGTTCATGTCCGACATATGCTTGCGCAAAATCCATACGCGTTGCAATACGGCTGGATCCATTAATAGATCTTCGCGACGTGTTCCCGATGCGGTTACATCTATCGAAGGATAAATGCGGCGGTTAGCCAATTTACGATCCAACTGCAATTCCATGTTACCTGTACCTTTGAATTCCTCAAAGATTACCTCATCCATTTTCGAACCAGTTTCGATCAAGGCGGTTGCGATGATAGTTAATGACCCGCCGTTCTCTACATTACGTGCCGCACCGAAGAAACGCTTAGGCTTATGCAATGCATTGGCATCCACACCACCTGATAAAATCTTACCTGAAGATGGCACCACTGTATTGTATGCACGTGCTAAACGCGTGATTGAATCTAATAAAATAACGACATCGTGCCCACATTCCACCATGCGTTTTGCTTTCTCTAATACCAGGTTGGCCACTTTTACGTGGCGCTCTGCTTGCTCATCAAACGTAGATGAAATTACTTCTGCACGTACGGAACGTTGCATATCCGTAACCTCCTCTGGACGCTCATCGATCAATAAAATGATCAAATAAACCTCGGGGTGATTTCGGGAGATTGCATTGGCAATGTCTTTCAACAAGACTGTTTTACCGGTTTTCGGTTGAGCTACGATCATACCGCGTTGGCCTTTACCAATCGGCGCAAACAAATCTAAAATACGCGTTGAATAATTGTCAGCAGTAGAAGACAAGTTTAATTTCTCCTCAGGAAACAACGGCGTTAAATACTCGAAATTGATCCGATCCCGAATCTCATCTGTCGTTTTTCCATTGACAGATTCCACTTTCAACAAGGCGAAATATTTTTCTCCTTCTTTGGGAGGACGAATTTTTCCTAAAATGGTGTCGCCCGTTTTCAAACCAAACATTTTGATTTGGGAAGGTGACACATAAATATCATCCGGAGATGCCAAATAGTTATAATCGGAAGAACGCATGAAGCCATAACCGCCCTCTTGCATGATTTCCAGAACCCCTTCATTGTCAATTAAGCCATCTAATTCTTTGATAACTTGATTGTAATTTGTACGGTGCTGGCGGTGATGCTGCTGTGGCTGTTGGGCCGGCGCATCCTCTTTCGGCAATGTACTTAAATCCACCGGAGCGTCAGTAGGTGATACTTTATCCGCTGCTAGCGGCGCATCACTTGTTACAAAAGAAGTATCAACTTCCTCTGGCTCGATGATACCATCGACTTCGATGGGTGCATCTTCTGCATTACCTGGCTTTCCTTTACGTGGACGAATGTTACGGGCAGGTTTAGCTGCCGCTGTAGGTTCTTCTGAGGGAGTTGATTCGACTTGAGGAGCATCTCCCATAGGTAAAAGTGGAGCTTGTTCTTCGGTTGGTTTTTGAATTCGTTGACGCTTAGGACGTTCGGCGGAATTGGAGGATTCTTTATTATCCATAAATGGGGTAAATGATGTTCTTTTTTGATTGATCAATCCTCATTGAATTGCAAAATTCTGTACCGAATTTGATTGGCAAAGAGCTAATAAAAGAGGGATTGTCTAATTTGAAGCGCTCTCGTGTTGAAACGCTCTGCAATACTACATGCTAAGTATTAGATTGTCAAGCATTTTCTTTTGTTTTTACACCAAAGCCCGATTATTTCGTATTTTTACCCCCAATCTAGGTCATGAAATCAGCTAACGAACTCCTAATCACGCAATTGAATGAACGAAAGGCCGCTGGGCTTTTGCGAGAAACGAAGCGTATCGATGACCTAATCGATTTTTGTTCCAATGATTATTTGGGGCTAGCGCGCAGCCGTGAACTCGGGGATACCGTCGCTAAAAATTTCACGGAATGGCTGGGCCATCAAGCCCAAGAAACGCCTGTAAATGGATCGACAGGTTCGCGTTTGATTTCCGGACATACTAAACTCGTTGAATTGTTTGAAACGCAATGTGCATCCATGCATCGTGCAGAGGCCGCTTTGCTATTTAATTCGGGCTATGAAGCAAATGTAGGATTACTTGCGGCGATAGCTCAAAAGGATCATGTCCTATTTTGTGATAAATTATTGCATGCCAGTTTAATTGATGGCCTGCGCCTCAGTTCGGCGGAGCGACGTATTTTTAAGCACAATGACTTAGCCGACTTAGTTCATTTACTCGAACAATATCCCGCTGAAACCACCAAGTGGGTCGTTGTCGAATCCATTTATTCGATGGATGGAGACATGGCACCTTTGGCTGAACTCTGTGCACTTCGTACGAAATACCGGTTTGAACTGATTGTGGATGAGGCACATGCGGGTGGTCTTTTTGGCCAAATGGGCGAAGGCTTAGCAGCTAGCTATCCTGAAATTTTTGCTCGAGTTGTCACATTCGGGAAAGCTTGGGGACATGCCGGGGCTGTGGTCTTAGGTTCCAACGTTCTCAAACAGTATTTAATCAATTTTGCCCGGCCTTTCATTTATTCCACGGCACCTACGCCAGCACACATTCAGCACTTACTGGTGGCCATGCAGTTTATTCAAGAGGCGCATGGAGCGCGTGAAAAATTAAAATATAACATCGATTTTTTCAGAAAAAATATCCAATCCTCCTCTTGGGGGGCCAGTGAAACAGCCATTCAAACCTTTTTTGTGTCAGGCAACCAAGCCGTACGTTCCGTTGCCAAAGCCGCACAAGAGGCAGGATTCGCCGTTAAGCCGATTGTCTATCCCACTGTGCCAAAAGGTAAAGAACGTATTCGGATCACTTTGACTTCCCAGACAAAGGAAGAAACGATGTTGGCCCTCATTCAAACCCTCGAATCCCATGCCTAAGCAATTCATTATCGCGGGCATTGGCACTGAAATAGGTAAAACTGTTTGTTCGGCCATCGTGACCAAAGCCTTACAAGCTCAGTATTGGAAACCGGTTCAAGCGGGAAATCTAGCGGATGGAGATGCCTATTGGGTGCAACATTGGGTACCTGAAACAACCGTTCACCCGGCTACCTACGCATTAAATCATCCCCTTTCGCCACATACGGCGGCTGAGCTAGATGGGCTTGATATAGCGTTATCAGCATTTTCGTTGCCTACGACGACTCAAAATTTGATCGTTGAATTAGCGGGTGGAATCATGGTTCCACTCAATGCGAAACAAACAAATTTGGACCTGATCCTGCACTTGGGATTACCTGTTATTTTGGTTAGTAAGAATTACCTGGGAAGCATCAACCATACGTTGATGACTTATGAAATATTAAAATTCCACAAAATCCCGATCGCTGGAATTATTTTTAATGGCCAAACAAATAGCTCTGGGGAGGCGTTTATTGAACAACATACGGGACTACCTGTATTGTTACGTGTCAACCAAGAGAAGGAAATAAATTCACGAATTATTGACCACTATGCCCAATCAATCCAACTATAACTTAACGAAACGTGATGCGACTGTAATTTGGCATCCCTTTACGCAACATCAAATCGAGCCCCTTTCGATTCCGATCACGCATGGAGAAGGTGTCAATTTATATGATGCGGATGGCAAAAAATACATCGATGCGATTTCGTCCTGGTGGGTGAATGTACATGGGCATGGGCATCCTTATTTAGCTCAAAAGATTTATGAGCAGGCGCTGAAACTAGAGCAAGTTATTTTTGCGGGCTTCACGCATGAACCTGCGATCCAATTAGCAGAGCGGCTACTGGGACATTTACCGGCCAACTTCCATAAAGTATTCTATTCGGATAATGGCAGTACTGCGGTAGAGGTTGCAATCAAAATGGCTTTGCAATACTTTCATAACCAAGGTCAAACGCAAAAACGAAAAATCATTGCTTTCGAAGATGCCTACCATGGAGATACGTTTGGGGCGATGAGTCTCGGGGCACCAAGTGCTTTTAATGCACCATTTCAGGATATGTTGTTTGAGGTTGAATTTCTACCGAGCCCGAGTGACGCGGAAGCCTGTATCGCAGCAATGCGCACAAAAATGCTGGAATCGGATAGCTATGCTGCCTTTATTTTTGAGCCATTGATTCAGGGCGCGGGTGGTATGAAAATGTATGCACCTGAAACGTTGGATACCTTGATTTCACTTGCACATGACCATGCCATTTTATGCGTTGCGGATGAGATTATGACAGGCTTTGGGCGGACAGGAAAATGGTTTGCGATGGATTATCTAGTGCATAAACCTGATATTGCCTGTTTTTCAAAAGGACTGACAGGGGGCATGATGGCTATGGGAATTACGACCTGCTCGAATGCGATTTTTGATGCATTTTTGTCGGACGACCGGAAAAAAATGCTTTTCCACAGTCATTCATTTACTGCCAATCCGATGGCATGCGCCGTTTCTTTAGCCAGTATGGACCTGATGGAAAAAGCTGAAACGTGGGAAAACATTGCGCGTATAAATGCTAGCCATGAGGTTTGGGTTCAAAAATTGGCGCAGCACCCCGTAATCAAAAACTTACGCGTGATGGGAACTATCGTAGCATGCGAACTGGAAGATGGGCAAGAAAATGGCTATATGCATTCCATTCGGGATGATGCATATCAGTACTTCATAAAAAAAGGGATCTTGATGAGACCCCTAGGAAATACCTTATACATTCTTGCTCCCTATTGCATTACAAATGAAGAACTAAAGGAGATTTATACGGAAATGGAGAATTTCGCTAACGGGTTAGTTGGCTAACTTTGTTGATTGCCACGAAACCATTTGCCAGCGACCGTCTTCAAATACAAAAACATCTGTAAAACGCAGTTTCAGAGGAGTTTCTATTCCTTCTGCATTTAGGTTGATGATGTTGACAATACCCGTATTAATTCCAGTCTTGCCATATATGCGTGTCACTAGCTCGACAGGATCTATTGATCGGTAGTTTGATTTACCTGAAAAAATCGAAGCGATATATGAGTCCTTTGTATCGGCTACGCCACTGGAATGAAAGTATACCAAATCCCGGTGCATGACAGCCTCTAAACCTGCACGGTCCTTTGCGACCATGACCTTAAATCGATTTAATTCTGCTTGTTTCAAAGATGCAACATCTGCTTTTTGAGCTAAAGTAATGAAAGTCAAGCACGTACATAACAAGGATAATAGACTATTTTTCATGTTTCAATTTTTAATTTAAAGCCAAAAAAATAAACGAACTACTCAAAATCTTACTTACAAATAAATATATTGCGCCCGCTTAACCTACTATATGTCAACTTTTCAAACGTATTTACTGCTCGGACTTCAGCATATACTCAACTGGCAGGCCTTAGATCACTTGCTATTTATTCTAGCGATAACATGTGTCTATACCTTAAATGATTTAAAACGAATTTTTTATTTGGTAACAGCATTTACGCTTGGGCATTCCTTAACACTAGCGCTAGCTACACTAAAGTTTATCGATTTTTCAGCGGAATGGATTGAGTGGTTGATACCATGTACCATATTGATTACGGCAGCTACAAACCTACGGTATAAGGACCGACAAAAACCACGCAATACCTACTGGATGGTTGCTGCATTTGGGTTAATTCATGGATTGGGTTTCTCGAATTATTTACAAAGTCTATTGGGAAAAGAAGCTGGTATTGTCGGGCCACTTTTTGCCTTTAATGTGGGACTTGAATTAGGCCAATTAGTGGTCGTATCGATCGTTTTAGGCCTGGGAACATTGTTGATGCACATACTACATGTTCGCCAGCGAACCTATGTGCTGGTATTATCAGGAATCATTATTGGGTTAGTATTACCAATGATATTGGAACGCTGGTAAAAAAAATGCCCTGAATTTCTTCAGGGCATCTCCTAGTTGAATCGCTATGTTTAAAAATCTTCGCTCATTGAGAACGACATAGATTCTTTGTCAGACATAACGCCCGATTTTTGATATTCTGCTACGCGCTTTTCGAAGAAGTTTGTTTTTCCTTGCAATGAAATCATTTCCATGAAGTCGAAAGGATTGCTTGCATTGTAGTTCTTTTGGCAACCCAAAGAAACTAATAAACGATCGGCAACAAACTCAATGTACTGGCACATCAATTCAGCGTTCATGCCAATTAATGAAACTGGAAGAGCGACTGTTACAAATTCTTTTTCAATTTCAACCGCGTGCAAGATGATTTCGTAAATACGCTCTTGCGAGATTTTATTTTTAATGTGGTCTGTGTACAATAAACATGCAAAATCACAGTGCAATCCTTCATCACGCGAGATCAACTCATTCGAGAAAGACAAGCCTGGCATTAAACCACGTTTTTTCAACCAGAAGATTGAACAGAAAGAGCCTGAAAAGAAGATACCTTCTACCGCCGCGAATGAAATAAGACGTTCAACAAAATTATCGCTTTCAATCCACTTCAAAGCCCAGTCCGCTTTTTTCTTCACACAGTCAATCGTCTCAATGGCACGCAATAAATGATCTTTTTCTTTTGGGTCATTGATATAGGTATCAATCAGAAGAGAATACGTTTCTGAGTGAATATTTTCCATCATGATTTGGAAACCATAGAAACACTTCGCTTCCGCATATTGTACTTCTTTTAAGAAGTTGTTTGCCAAGTTCTCATTAACAATCCCATCAGAGGCTGCAAAAAAGGCTAAAACATGCGAAATAAAATGGCGTTCACCATCATTCAATTTCTTCCAATCCGACAAATCTTGCTGAAGGTCGATTTCCTCAGCAGTCCAAAAAGACGCCTGAGATTGCTTATAAAACCTCCAAATATCATCGTGCTTGATGGGAAATAAAACGAAACGATTTGGGTCCTCAACTAAAAGAGGTTCGGAAAGTAGTTCTTTTGACATGTGAAAAATATATGAATTCGAAATTAAGAATTTATCGCTTATAATCTTTGAATACTAAGACAATTTTTAAGCCAAATTGTTTTAAATTTTTAAAAGAAAAATCCACCCACTTGAACAACTAAAGCGGTGCCATACGGTGAGTTAGTTCCAGCTGAATAATTTAGGTCATACAGGACATTTAAGTTGATGCCTAGCTTGGATCCTATTCCCACCCCAACGAGTACCGGTGTGGAATATTTTACTTTAAATGCTGAGCTGGAAACGTCCTGGAAATTTTCTATTTGTGCTGTTAAATAGCTTTGTCCAATCATCGCGGTGAGGGCGGGAACAAATTGGCGAACAAAAATTCGCTGGCCAAGAAGATTAGATGCTTGAAATCCACGGAAAGAAAAATATTGATAGGTTAATCCTACACCTAAAATCGTATTATTTGTAAGCATATAGCCCGCCATGGGTGATAATCCAATGCTCGTCGGGTTTCCAAAACTCAAACCCGATATTCCTCCCCCGAAGTGTAATCGTTGGCGAAATGGTAAGTCTTTCACGTCAGGTTCAATGTCCAAATCTCCTTTGGCTCCCTCTTCGGCAATGACAACTGGATCTTGTGCCTGGCTGGCAAATGAGATCGAAAAAAAAGCTAATGCAAAAAATAAGATTAGTGATTTCATTTTATCAGTTTATAACATTTCAAAGGCTTCTCTCCCCCTTACCTTTGGCAAACCTCCAAGGTTTGCCAAAGGTAGCGTTGGGTTTGTCAAAATTAAAAGATAATTTTGAGATATGAGTTCTCCCTTGCCCCAAGATTTCGAAAATCTGGACCCTCGGTCCCACATCATAATTAAGGGTGCCCGCGTACATAATTTAAAGGGAGTTGACGTAGCAATCCCACGCAATCAACTCGTCGTCATTACTGGACTTTCTGGATCCGGCAAATCGTCACTTGCATTCGATACACTTTTTGCGGAAGGCCAGCGGATGTATGTGGAAAGTTTAAACTCGTACGCACGCCAGTTTTTGGGCCGAATGGAAAAACCAGCGGTCGACTACATACGTGGTGTGTCGCCGGCGATTGCCATTGAGCAAAAAGTAAATACAAAAAATCCACGATCAACCGTAGGAACTACTACGGAGATTTACGATTACTTAAAATTACTATTTGCGCGCATCGGGAAAACATTCTCTCCTGCCTCCGGAAAAGAGGTAAAAAAAGATTCTGTCTCCGCCATAGTTGATTGGATAGGAACTCATTCGGGCAAAAAAATATTAATCTTGGCACCATTGGTCGAACATGCAGATCGAAGCATCCTGGATGAATGTCAATTGCTAATCCAAAAAGGGTATACCCGACTAAAATTCAAAGAGGAAATCATCGACCTAGAAGAACTCGTTGAAGATGCCTCCACCCTAAAAAAATTACAAGCCAAACCGAGCGAAATTTCCATCTTGGTCGACAGACTCATCAGTAAACCAGATGATGAAGAGACCATTTTTCGTCTAGGGGATTCGGTTCAAACTGCCTATTTTGAAGGCGAAGGGGTTTGTTGGATCGAAGTAGAAGGCCAAAAACGCACCCAATTCTCCAATAAATTTGAGCTGGACGGCCAGGTTTTTGAAGAACCGAGCCTCAACTTGTTTTCGTTCAACAATCCGTATGGAGCTTGCAAAAATTGCGAAGGATATGGAAAAGTGTTGGGCTTAGATCCTGACTTAGTTATTCCAGATCAAAACTTATCGGTCTACGAAGGGGCAATTGCCCCGTGGCGTAGCGAACGCATGAGCGAGTGGTTGCATCCCTTATTACGTAACGGCATTCATTTTGATTTTCCGATTCACCGCCCGTTCAAAGATCTCAGTCCCAAAGAGCAGCAAGTGCTTTGGAAAGGGAATAAATACTTTGCAGGCTTAAATCAGTTTTTTGATCACCTCGAAAAAGAAACCTATAAAATTCAATACCGTGTTCTTCTTTCCCGCTACCGGGGGAAAACAACTTGTCCTGAATGCCAAGGCTCACGTTTGCGCGGGGATGCTGCTTATGTGAAGATCAACGAAACTTCGATTATCGATTTGGTGCTTTGGCCTATATCGAAAACGAAAAAATTCTTTGATTCACTCAAATTATCCGAAACAGATCAGCAAGTTGCCAAACGGATTTTGATCGAAATTACCAACCGATTGGACTACATGGACCGAGTGGGATTAGGTTATTTGACCTTAAACCGACTTACCTCTACCCTTTCCGGCGGCGAATTTCAACGCATCAAATTAGCGACATCGCTCGGAAGTGCGCTCGTAGGTTCCATGTATATCCTGGATGAGCCTAGTATTGGTTTGCACCCACGAGATACGGAGCGCTTAATTTCTGTTTTGGAATTACTAAAATCCATGGGCAATACGGTCATCGTGGTTGAACATGAGGAAGATATCATGCGGGCGGCAGATCAGATTATTGATATAGGTCCGGAGGCTGGTCGGCACGGAGGAAATTTGATCTTCCAAGGAAACTTGGCCGAGGCGCTTGCGGACGACAAAACAGATAGCCATACCTTACGCTTTTTAAAAGGCACCGACAAGATTGAGATTCCCAAATTCCGCCGGAAGCCGCTGGCACATATCGAAATCAAGGGGGCACAAGAGAATAATTTAAAGAATCTAGATGTTAAAATTCCACTAGGTATTTTGACGGTTGTCACGGGGGTCAGCGGTTCCGGTAAGTCGACCTTAATTCGAAAAATCCTCTATCCAGCCGTGTTGCGTCACTTGCAATTAGGAACAGAGGAAACAGGTAAGTTTCGCGAATTAGGTGGAAGTTTAAATAAAATCATGGGGGTTGAAATGGTTGACCAGCAGCCTATTGGCAAGTCTTCTCGATCAAATCCGATCACCTACATAAAGGCGTATGACGCAATTCGCTTGTTATTTTCAGAGCTACCTTTGGCTAAAACCCGTGGTTACAAACCAGCCCACTTCTCCTTTAACGTAGAGGGTGGACGCTGCGAAACATGCCAAGGAGAAGGAGAAATTACGATTGAAATGCAATTCATGGCCGATATTAAACTGACTTGCGAATCCTGCAACGGCCAGCGTTTCAAACAAGAAGTATTGGACATTACCTTTCAGGACAAAAATATTGCTGAAATTCTCGACCTAACTGTGGAGGAAAGTATTCCGTTTTTTCAGGATAAGGCCCCTAAAATTGCCGAAAAAATCGACCCTCTTTTCCAAGTAGGATTAGGCTACATTAAATTAGGCCAAAGCTCAAACTCGCTTTCAGGTGGTGAGGCACAACGGGTCAAATTAGCTAGTTTTTTAGGCAAGGGGCATACAAATAAAGGAAAGACTTTGTTTATTTTTGATGAGCCTACGACCGGATTACACTTTCATGACATAAAAAAATTACTGAAGGCATTGAATGATTTAGTGGAACAGGGAGACACAGTAATCATCATTGAACATAACATGGAAGTTATCAAATGTGCGGATCACATCATCGACTTGGGTCCTGAGGGGGGCGAACAGGGGGGCCACTTGAGCTATGAAGGGACACCGGAGGACATGATTAAATTGAAAAATAATCCAACTGCCCACTATTTAAAAGAAAAATTACCCACGAGATAAGCGCATGTTTTCAACTGAATTCCTTTCTAGTCTACCAGGTAAACTCGTTCAAACGACTGAGGGATTTTCGCTTATCTTACCGGAAATGGTCGTAGGGATTGGGATATTAGTAAGCATTTTTGCCGACTTATTTTTGCATGGAAAATCGGCAAAGTTTGCTGATTCATGGCGGTATTTCATGGCGCAAGCCACTATCTTATTAGCACTTGGGTTAGCTTTCCAACGGATGACACAGGGCATGGCTGGTTATGTTAGTTTTCAATTATTCCAAGTTAACATCGGGTCAAACACCACAAATACATTAATTCTAACCTTGGGAGCATTGTTATTGGGGTTAAACCAACTCCACCGCAAAGGCTTTTCATTGGAAGAGAATATCGGTTTTTCATCGATACTTTTGGGCAGTTTGCTTACCACGATGAGTGTGCATTTCTTATCCGTATTTCTGAGTCTGGAACTAATTTCAATGGGCTCATATATGCTCGTGGCCATGCGTAAGGATGCAGTAGGAGCACGAGCGGCCTTACCATATGTGTTGTTTGGCTTAGGGACCTCGGCGATTTTACTTTATGGACTTTCCCTGATGTACGGATTGAGTGGAAATATGTATTTATTTTCGGCGGATCTTAGTCGGGGTATATCGACAGCAGACCCAATCTTCGCGTACTTAGCCATCGGGTTGTTCTCAGTTGGAATTTTATTTAAAATGGCATGGGTTCCATTTCATCCCTGGAGTCCAGATGTATTAGAAAGTTTGCCGGCATCATGGATGAGTTGGATTTCAGTCGCTCCTAAAATTGCGGTAAGTCTTTTGGGTATTAAGCTGGTTCGGTATATTCCCTTGTCGATGGTTTCTACCATCAGTTTTTTAGCCATAGCGACCATTTTACTTGGAAATTTAGCAGCGATTGGGCAGAAAAATAGCAAGCGACTATTGGCCTATTCGAGCATTGCACATGGTGGATTTATGGCAATGGTGTGGTTGTTCCCAGCAGACCAAGCATTGAAAGCCTTGTTGTTTTATGGATTTTTATATGGATTGAGTACGTATTTGGTATTTTACCAGGTGGATGAAGTGACGGGAGATTCTATTCAATCTGATGATATGGGAGCTTGGGCGGGTTATGCACAACAAAATCCGCTACGATCGGCCACGTTGGTACTAGGTATTATCGCCCTGATAGGCCTACCGCCATCGGGAACATTTCTGGCCAAGGTCACATACTTTAGTCAGTTGTGGGAAAAGTACCAGAGTGGCCAACAAACAAGTGTGTTGGCGCTATTACTTATTGCCATCCTGATGACAGCGATATCTGTATTTTATTATGTACGAATTCCGTATCATATCTATATTAAAAAGAGAGAAAATGAGGAAGAATTGCCGGTAGGAAAATTTTCTCGTGTGGATTGGAGCTATGTGCTGTTGGCTGTTTTATTAATTGGCGCTTTAATCCATCCAAACCTATTTTTTGACCTGTTAAAAGTTTAAATAAAAATTAAAAAATAACCCAAATTGCTAATAATAATTCCCTAATTTTGGTCTTTATTTTAGTAAAATCTTCTCTAAAACCACATGTCTGAATCTATCAAGCACGAATGCGGAATTGCGCTAATCCGAATGCGAAAACCTTTTCAGCATTACCTCGATAAGTACAATACGCCGATGTACGGCTTAAATAAGTTGTATTTGATGATGGAGAAGCAGGTAAATCGTGGACAGGATGGAGCGGGGATTGCGAATATTAAAATAGATGTCAAGCCGGGTAGCAGGTATATCAGTCGCTACCGTTCTGTAGAACCCCAAGCCGTTGCGGATATTTTTGGGAAGATTAATAAGAAGTTTAAGAAAGCACAAAAATTAGCGAAAGATACGAAGCGTGAAACGGGCATTGATGCCGTGCATGATGCGCAATGGTGGCAGGAAAATGTAGCATTTACGGGGGAGGTACTTTTAGGCCATCTTCGCTATGGTACGCATGGTCAAAATGAAATTGAGAATTGCCATCCGATGTTACGTCAAAACAACTGGCGGAGCCGAAATTTGGTGATGGCGGGCAATTTCAACATGACCAATGTGGATGATTTGTTTGACAAATTGGTTTCATTAGGTCAGCATCCCAAGGAGAAAGTGGATACGGTGACGGTGATGGAGAAGATTGGGCACTTTTTGGATGAGGAGAATCAGCGTCAGTTTGGAAAGTTTAAGGATACCTATGAAAATCCGGAATTATCGGATGTGCTTGCGGCCAATATAGATTTAAAGCGCGTATTGGAGCGTTCTTGCAAAGATTTTGACGGTGGCTATGCGATGGTGGGGATGACAGGATATGGTGCGTCATTTGTGGCACGAGATCCGGCAGGAATTCGACCGGCATACTACTATGTGGATGATGAAGTGGTGGTAGTAGCTTCTGAAAAACAGGCGATAAAAACATCATTTAATTGCGCTTATGATCAAATAAAGGAGATTACTCCCGGTCATGCGTTGATTATTGAGATGGATGCCTCTGTTAGTGAAGTACCTTTTATCGACCGAATTGAGCAAAAATCATGTTCGTTTGAACGCATTTATTTCTCACGCGGATCTGATCCAGATATTTACCGTGAGCGGAAGAAATTAGGTCGATTGTTAATTCCTCAGATTTTAGATGAGGTAAAAAATGACCTGAAACATACGGTATTTTCGTATATACCGAACACGGCTGAAAGTGCGTTTTTGGGTATGATTGATGGACTGGAGGATCATTTAGCTAAAGAGCGGAAGAAAGCCATCATGGAGGGTGTGTTGTTTGAGGAACAGTTAGAAGAGTTGCTAACATTCCGTCCTCGGGTTGAGAAACTGATTTCAAAAGATGTTAAAGTTCGTACGTTCATCGCGAGTGATGCGATGCGGGACGACATGGTTTCTCATGTATATGATACAACGTATGAGGTGATTGAAAAAGGGGTGGATTCTGTGGTATTAATTGATGATTCGATTGTCCGCGGAACCACGTTGGAGAAGAGTATTTTGAGTTTATTGGACAAATTATCTCCTAAGAAAATTGTTATTGTTTCTTCGGCGCCACAGATCAGGTATCCTGATTGTTATGGGATCGACATGTCTAAAATGAAAGAATTTGTCGCTTTCCGTGCTGCACTTGCGTTGTTGAAGGAGCGCGGAATGGAAGATATTTTGGACGAGGTAAACCTGAAATGTTTGTTGGCCCTCGAAAATGGTACCGCCTCCAGCGAAAACTTTGTCAAGGCGATTTATGCGCCATTTACGGATGAAGAAATTTCAAATAAAATCGCAGAGATCGTTAAGCCAAAGAACTTACAAGCGGAATTATCCATTGTATATCAGACGGTTCCTAACTTGAATTTGGCTTGTCCGAATCACTTGGGGGATTGGTATTTCACAGGTAATTTCCCTACACCAGGTGGTAATCAGGTGGTGAATAAATCCTTTGTAAATTTCATGAAGGGTATTGAGGTTCGGGCCTATTAGGTAGGCTTATTTCCATCGGTCCAATCCGCCTTCGATCATCGGTTCATCAAGAAAAGTCAAATCCCCATTATCTTCTAGCATGATGGTAATATATTCCCATTGCTTATCGTAACGCGGAATTTGACAGATCCATTGATTTTGATGGTTTCGTATCGCCACGGCAACGTAGGAACGAAGGGTTGAGGAGGAATACAATTCAACAACTTTTTTGCCTTGTATGTAGGCAAAAAGTCGTTTAAATATTGATACCTGCATCGATTAATTTGTGAGTGTAGATCAATTACAACCCAAAAATACCGTACAGAAAAGAAAGATGAAAAAATTAGTTATCTAGTGGTATGCAAATGATTAATAGGCGACCAAAACACCCCCTTTTAGGGTCTGATTACCCATTTCTGGAAAATTTGCAGGAGTCGAAATATATTCAATAACATACACATAGGTATCTTGCGGAACGAGTTTTCCTTTGTATCTACCATCCCACTGTTCATCCGGACGAGAATTATCGCCCGAAAAAAGCATTTCTCCCCAACGGTTAAATATTTTAACTCCCAAAATCTTTGTACGCGCAATATTTAATGGTTGCGGTACAAAACGATCATTTACATTATCCCCATTGGGTGTAAAAATATTGGGCGCCAAGACAACAGGGAGACATTTGTCCTTTACCTCATATTCTTTGTCGTAAATACAACCATAGCTATCACGCACGCGCATGTTATACTTCGTAGCGTAGGTGACATTCAA
>JACCDK010497933.1_pt1 | contig 21334 bp, 23 predicted proteins | sample 7445871 | NCBI WGS metagenome assembly JACCDK01 (sample SAMN15323436, study PRJNA562643) | freshwater metagenome | isolation source: river surface water | place: USA:Blue River Watershed | collected 2017-08-15
GCTGCGCGAATCATGTCCTCGTCGTGCTCCACCACCAGCACGCTGTTGCCGATGTTGCGCAGGTGTTTGAGGGTGTCGATGAGTCGGTCGTTGTCGCGTTGGTGCAGGCCAATGCTGGGTTCGTCCAACACATACATGACGCCAGTGAGGCCTGAGCCAATTTGCGAGGCCAAGCGAATGCGCTGTGCTTCGCCGCCCGAGAGCGTGTCGGCACTGCGGTCGAGGCTGAGGTAGTTCAAGCCCACGTCGTTCAAGAACTTCAAGCGTGAGGCAATTTCGCGCACCACCTTGTCAGCGATCTCGGCTTTGGCGCCGTGCAGTTGCAGCGTGTTGAAGTAGCCAAAGCATTCGCCCAGCGTGGTGTGGCTGATGTCAAAGATGCCGCGCATTTGTTCGCCTTCGCCAATGCGCACATGGCGTGCTTCGCGACGCAGGCGTGTGCCACCACAAGATGTACAAGCGCGGGTGCCGCGGTAGCGCGACAAGTCTTCGCGCACCACAGCCGAATCGGTCTCGCGGTAGCGTCGCTCCATGTTGACCAAGATACCTTCGAAGGGGTGCTTCTTGCTGAGTTTTTTGCCACCGTTTTCTAAGGTGTAGCTGAACTTGATGTCTTCGTCGCCCGAGCCATAAAGCAGCACCTGACGAACTTCGGGACTGAGGTTTTCAAACGGCGCATCGAGGTCAAACTGGTAGTGTTTGGCCAAGCTCTCGAGCAAGGTGAAGTAATGCGCGTTGCGGCGGTCCCAGCCTTTGATGGCGCCGCTGCCCAAGCTCAGCGAGGGGAACGCCACGACGCGGGCGGGATCAAAATAATCTTGGTGACCCAAACCATCGCAAGCCGGGCAAGCACCGACTGGCGAGTTGAACGAGAACAGCCGGGGTTCCAACTCGCTGATCGAATAGGTGCACTGAGGGCAGGAGAACTTGGCGTTGAACGCGTGTTCCACACCGGTGTCCATCTCGAGAGCAATGGCGCGACCTTCGGCCAAGCGCAATGCAGCTTCAAAGCTTTCCGCCAAGCGTTGACGCAAGCCAGGCGGAGGCGCTGTGACGGCGACATCTCCAATACTGGGCTCAGCTGCAGGGGTAGGTGCAGTCGCCGTTTCGTGGCGCACTTTGATGCGGTCGACCACCACATCGATGTCGTGCTTCTCGGTTTTCTTCAACTCGGGCAGATCGTCGTACTCGTACACCTGGCCTTGGATGCGGAAACGCACATAGCCTTGAGCTTGCAATTGCGAGAAGAGTTCGCTGAACTCGCCTTTGCGATTGCGCGCGATGGGCGCCAGCAACATCAGCTTCGTGTCTTCAGGCAATGCCATCACGGCGTCCACCATTTGCGACACGCTTTGCGATTGCAGCGCCAAGTTGTGATCGGGGCAATAGGGGGTGCCGGCGCGGGCAAACAGCAGGCGAAGGTAGTCGTGAATTTCAGTCACCGTGCCCACGGTAGAGCGCGGGTTGTGGCTGGTGGCTTTTTGCTCGATGCTGATGGCCGGAGACAGGCCTTCAATCAGGTCCACATCGGGTTTGTCCAAGCGCCCCAAAAACTGACGCGCATAGGCCGACAGACTTTCGACATAGCGACGTTGGCCTTCGGCATACAGCGTGTCAAACGCAAGGCTGGATTTGCCTGAGCCCGACAAGCCGGTGATCACCACCAGTTGGTTACGCGGGATGTCCAGATCGATGTTTTTCAGGTTGTGCGTGCGCGCGCCGCGAATGCTGATGTTTCGCAGGGCGGAGGGATGCTGCAGGGCTTGGCCTAAATAGGCGCCGTCGTTGGGTGCGTTCACGGGTCTGTCAAATAAAGGGCAACCCGACATGATAGTGGCGACGGGCTAAGTTGGCTAGGAATACGGGACAATCGACGGCTTTGATGATGAATTCCACCCCCGAACCCACCCTCGACCCGGGCGCCAGCATGACGCCAAACGAGCGCCGTGCCAGTGGCGCGTTGGCGTCGATCTTTGCCTTGCGCATGTTGGGTTTGTTTTTGGTGTTGCCTGTGTTCGCCTTGGAGGCGCGCAAGTACCCGGGCGGTGATGACCCGGCGTTGATTGGCATGGCCATGGGCATCTATGGGCTGACGCAAGGGCTGCTGCAAATACCGTTTGGCGTGGCCTCGGACCGCTTGGGCCGCAAGCGGGTGATCATTTTTGGCTTGCTGGTTTTTGCCTTGGGCAGTTTGATGGCTGGCAATGCCGACACCTTGACCGGCTTGCTCGTCGGCCGCGCGTTGCAAGGGGCGGGGGCGGTGTCTGCTGCGGTGACAGCGCTGCTGGCCGACCTGACTCGCGACAACGTGCGGACCAAAGCCATGGCCTTTGTGGGGGCCAGTATTGGGCTGATGTTTGCCTTGTCCTTGGTGTTGTCGCCCCTCATCGCCGCGCAAATTGGTTTGTCAGGCTTGTTTGTGCTGACGGCGGTGTTGTCGTTGCTGGGCATTGCGGTCGTGGTGTGGCTGGTGCCTGCTGAGCCAGAGGTGCAGAAAGACTTGGCACGGGGTAGCTTGCGTCAGGTTCTGTCCAGTCCAGCGCTGTTGCGCATGAACATCGGCGTGTTTGTGTTGCACGCGGTACAACTGGCCATGTGGGTGGCGATTCCAGCGTTTTTGGTGCAAGCTGGTTTGGGTAAAGATGACCACTGGCAAATTTATTTACCAGCCGTGCTGGGGTCTTTTGTGGTGATGGGCATCGTCTTTCCGCTGGAGCGCCGGGGTCATTTGCGTGCTGTCTTTTTGTCGGCGATTGCCTTGATTGCCGTGGTGCAAGTGGCTTTGTTGTGGGTGTCGTCGGGCGCGCCCAGTCTTACCAGCTTAGCTTGGTTGTTGTTTGCTTTCTTTTGTGGTTTCAATGTGTTGGAGGCCACCCAGCCTAGCCTGGTTTCGCGGATTGCACCCGCTGCTTCCCGCGGTGCGGCCATGGGCGTGTACAACACCTTGCAGTCACTTGGCTTTTTTGCCGGCGGGATGATCGGGGGTCAATTGGTCAAAAGTTACGGCACACAAGGCTTGTTTATGACTTGCGCTGCGCTCATGCTGCTGTGGATGATCCTGGCTTGGCCGATGGTTGCGCCAGCCCGAGCTTCCCAAACCCCAAAGACCGCATAATTAGCACCTATCTGGAGGAATTTACCCATGGCATCCGTTAACAAAGTCATCCTCGTCGGCAACTGTGGCCGCGACCCCGAAGTGCGCTACTTGCCCAGCGGCCAAGCTGTGGCCAACGTGAGCGTGGCGACTTCAAGCCGTCGCAAAGACAAAAACAGCGGCGAGATGATTGAAGACACCCAGTGGCACCGCGTCACGTTTTATGACCGCTTGGCCGAGATTGCTGGCGAATACGTGAAAAAAGGCCGCCCTATTTATGTGGAAGGTCGTTTGAAGTACGGCGTCTACACCGACAAAACCACCGGTGTCGAAAAGAACACCGTGGACATCATCGCCACCGAGTTGCAACTCTTGGGTGGCCGCGAAGGCATGGGTGGCCCCAGTGGGGGTGGCGAAGAAGGCGGTTACAGCCGTCCTGCAGCGCAGCGCCCAGCCGCACCTGCCGCACAGCGTCCGGCCGCCGCTGCGCCTGCCAAAGGTGGTTTTGACGACATGGACGACGATATCCCCTTCTGAGGATGCGCCTGAAACACGTCGTTGCGTGTTCCGACCCAAAGCCAGCAGTGAAAACTTGCTGGCTTTTTTCATGTGGGGTGTCAGGTTTCGTGGGCTGTGGCGACTAGATCATCAGTAGCCTCAACGGTGAGGCTGCATTGAACTTCACCTTCTCAGGAGAGACCACATGAAACTCACATCCCTCATCGCTTTAGCCGCCGTATTTGTTGCCAGTGCCGCGTCCGCCCAGGCAGCGCCCGATAAAAAATGCGGCGCAGGCTCGTGTTCTAAAAAAGAAGCTTCGCAATCCATGGAAAAGGATGCCAGCTGCTCTAAAAAAGAAGCCAGCTGTTCGAAGAAATAAAGCCACCATGGCTGTCGGAATAGGCTACCGCCGAGAGATGACGGCGTGGGATTTATCGCAGGTCGCTGCTTCGTTTTTCGAGGTGTGTCCAGAAAACTGGATTCGCCGTGACAGAACGCGCTTGCATGAAATGACCGCAGCTGGGCGAGACGTGCGTTTGCATGGCGTGTCGCTCAATCTCGGTGGCACGGGGCCTATTTCGACATCGTTCTTGTATCAGGTGCGCGACTTGATGCGCGAGTTGGGCACAGCCCATTACTCCGACCATTTAGCGGCCAGTGGTGATGCCCATCAACTGTATGAGTTGTTTCCAATTCCCTTCACGCGGTCAGAAGCACAACGTGTTGCGGATCGCATTGCGCGTGTGCAAGATGTGCTGGGCTGCGCTATCGCGGTGGAGAACAGCACCTACTACACCAATGTGGGTGACTTGCGTGAGTCCGAGTTTTTACAAGAAGTCGTGGCGCGATCCAACTGCCGCGTGTTACTTGATGTGAACAACATCGTCGTCAACTGGAAGAACCATCAAGTGGAATCGCCGCACGATTACTTGGCGAATGTCGACTTGTCCAAGGTCAGTTACTTTCATGTTGCAGGGCATGAATACAACCCGAGATTCGAGATGTATGTGGATACACACAGCACGCATGTCGAACCTCAAACGCTCAGCATTGCAAAAGCGTTGTCGCTGATCAGTGGCAAAGATATTTTGCTGGAGTGGGACAACGACGTGCCTGCACTCACAGAAATTAATCGAGAACTTGCATGTTTGAATTCTTTGATTACGTCAGAGGTGTAAGCGATGTTGTCCCCGCAGGGTATGACCTGCGAGGCATGAAGGTCTACCGACATCATGTGTTTTTGGGCGTGTCGCAATTGCTCGAAGGTGCCTATCCGGAACTCCGTGCGGAATTAAGTACCGACGATTGGGCGTTGTTATTGCGAGATTTCATAGCGAAATCCAACTGGTCTTCGAATTTCTATTCCGACTTAGATGTCCAATTCAAGCTCTATCTGAACGATGAATTGAACAGGCGACCGAATGACGTTGGAAGTTGATGCGCAACTTTTAGAAAGTTTGCGTTTACCCATGCTGCGGTTTGCGCGTGTGCACTTGAGCCACACCGAGGACGCAGAAGATTGCGTGCAAGACACACTGCTGGCCTATTGGGCCAAGCCCGGTCAATTTGATGGACGCGCCAGTTTGAAAACCTATTTGTTTGGCATCTTGAAAAACAAGGTGGCAGACAAATTACGTGCGCGCTACCGCGACAAGTTTGAAACCCCGGATCTCGTTGATGACGATTTTGATGCCTGGTTCACGCCAAGGGGCGCTTGGCAAGATGATGCGCGCTTGCCGACTTGGTCAGAGCCGGATGGTGCGTTGGCTGCACGTCAATTTTTAGAGGTGTTGGATATTTGCCTGAACCACTTGCCGCAAAAAATCGCAGCCGTCTTCAGCATGAAGGAACTGATGGAGATGGAGTCGCTTGAAATTTGTCAGCACTTGGGTGTTTCGAAAGATCTCTATTGGCAGTGCATGAGCCGAGCGCGCAAAAGCATTCAACTGTGTTTGACCCAACGATGGTTCAGTGGAGAGGTCCATGCGTTGTAAAGATTTCGTCTTTCTCCAATCCTCTGGGCAGATTCCTTCCCTGGGATGGTGGCGTCGATCGTCCACCTTGGCGCACGTGTGGATCTGTCGGCATTGCCGAAGTTTTCGTCATAACGATGAGCTGCTCACGGCTTACGTGGCGCAGCTCCAAGCACATTGGGATTCAGCCGATCAATCAGCCAAGTGATCGGTGCGTGCGCAGAGGCGATCAATCGAAAAGCGTCCAGGTCCTTGCGACACGATGGTGAACAGCATCAAGCTCAACATCAACGGCACCTTGAATCCCAAGCCTTGGTCCGTGTCAATTTGGTTCCAGCCCGCCCATCCCAAGTCAAAGTGCACGGTGTAGACCGCCACAAAGGTGACGTACAACAGCGCCCAGCTGGCGAGTCGGCTGTAGACGCCTGCGATCAAGGCCAAGCCCAACATGCTTTCCATCAATCCGGCCGCCCCCCAATTGAGGGCAGGGCTGAGTAACGAGTTAGGAAATGGAAAGTGCAAATCTATAAACCAGTGGGGAGGTGTGAGGTCTTGCAGTTTGATCCAACCCGCGTTCACAAACTCATAACCGACCCAGAGGCGCAGCAGCAGGAGGCCGATGCCATGCAAGTGCGCATGCATAGATTGGAAATGTTGTTTGAGAAATGAAATCATGATGCGTCCTAAATCGTGAGTGATCATGATTGGTCGAAGGAGCACACAAAACCTGACAGCGCAGCGCGTAACGAAATGAAGGCAATTTAAGTTGACCTAAATAATTAAATATTTGCGTCAACAAGCACGCGATGCCTTCCGTTGAAGGTGGACTCCGATATTGGAGTTGTTCACCCACCTTAAAGGAATTAATATGAACAAGCTGATTGCCACTTTCATCGTTGGTGCATTCTCTGCTGCTGCGTTTGCCGTAACACCTGCGACACCGGCGAGTCCAGCAACACCCGCTGCAGCAACTGCATCTGCTGCAAAAACTGATACCAAAAACATGGCGCAAGACAAAAAAGCCGCTGCACCTAAAGCGGATGCTGCCAAGAAACCTGTCATGGCACCCAAAGCCGACGCAGCTAAGTAAGTGCAGTGGCCCCGTCGATGACGCCGCCACCTAAGCAGACGTCGCCGTCATAGATCACGGCCGATTGACCCGGCGTGACGGCCCACTGAGGTTCATCAAAGGCGAGCACCAGCTCGCCTTTGTCGTTGAAGTGCAGTTGGCAAGGTGCATCAGTTTGGCGGTAGCGTGTTTTCGCCGAGTAGCGACCAGGAGCAGGCGTATGCGGCGCACACCAACTCAAGTCGTTGGCCCGAAGCTCGTTGTAAAGCAGCCAGGGGTGGTCATGCCCTTGCACCGCGAACAAGGTATTTGTTGCCACGTCTTTGCGAGCGACAAACCAAGGTTGATGATCGCCACTGCCGCGTTGTGCTCCCTTTTCTTTTAACCCACCAATGCCCAAACCCTGTCGTTGGCCCAATGTATAAAAACTCAAGCCGACATGGTTGCCAATTTTGCGGCCCCGTTCATCTTTGATAGGGCCAGGTTCGTTGGCGATGTAGCGGTTCAAAAACTCACGGAAGGGGCGCTCTCCGATGAAGCAAATGCCTGTTGAGTCCTTTTTCTTGGCGTTTGGCAGTCCAATTTCATTGGCAATGCGACGCACTTCAGTTTTGTGCAGCTCTCCGACAGGGAATAAAGTTTTTGACAGCTGCGTTTGATTCAACCGGTGCAAAAAATAACTTTGGTCCTTGCTGTTGTCGATACCTTTGAGCAATTCAAAGCTGCCGTTGGTTTCGCGCACCCGCGCGTAATGGCCGGTGGCAATTTTTTCTGCACCGAGTCGCATGGCGTGGTCCAAGAAAGCCTTGAATTTGATTTCGGCGTTACACAAAATGTCGGGGTTCGGCGTACGCCCGCCTTGGTACTCGCGCAAGAACTCGGCGAACACGCGGTCTTTGTATTCAGCAGCGAAGTTGACGTGCTCGATGTCAATGCCGATCACATCCGCCACAGCTGCGGCATCCACGAAATCGATGTTGGATGAGCAGTATTCACTGTCGTCATCGTCTTCCCAGTTTTTCATGAAGATACCGACGACGTCATAGCCTTGTTGTTTGAGCAGGTAGGCGCTGACCGCAGAGTCCACGCCGCCACTCAATCCCACCACCACCCGGTTGTTTTTTGCCATGTGGCAATTATCCTTGTGCAGGCGCCATCACACTGGGGTCGGTGTAGATCAGGCTGAGAGGAAATCGTTGACCTGCCAAGTGGTCTTCCATGCAGCGCAACACCAGGGGACTGCGCAAGCGGTGTTGGTTGGCGCGGATCTCATCGGGTGTCATCCACAGTGTGCGCACAATGCCTTTGTCCAGCGCGGCACCGGGCACGACATCACCCAGTTCGCCGGCAAAGGCGAGGCGGAAGTACGTGACGTCTTCAGCCGCACGGCCTGCACGGGCCGGTCGTTGCAGGCGCGAAATGTAGATGCCGACGAGCGCCGTGGGTTGAAACGTGTGGGTGGTTTCTTCGAGCGCTTCGCGGGCGCAACCGTCTTCAGGAGACTCTCCCGGGTCCAAGTGACCGGCGGGGTTGTTCAGGCGCAGTCCTTCGGGCGTGTGCTCTTCAATCAGCAGGAAACGTCCCTCGCGTTCAATGATGGCGGCGACCGTGACACTTGGTTTCCAACGTTTATTCATTGTTGAATTATCTTTCGGGTAAATCCGTCTCAGAAAGCAAGGGTTTCTGGTGTAACCTTTCAGGGATCTGACAGAGCTGAATTATTCTGACGAGGAGACCTCCATGCTGATTGGCGTACCCGCCGAAACGACGAGCGGTGAAAGCCGTGTATCCGTGACGCCGGAGACGGCGAAGAAGCTGATCACGCAAGGGCATCAGGTGCGGGTGCAATCGGGGGCTGGCGTGGCTGCTAGCGTGCCAGATGCCGCATATGCCGCGGTTGGCGCCGAGATCGTTGATGCAGCCGCGGCATGGTCGAGTGATTTGGTGCTCAAGGTGCGAGCTCCTGAGGCCGCTGAACTGCCGCATCTCAAATCGGGCAGCACGGTGATTGGCATGCTCGAACCTTTCAATGCAGAGGGGCTCCAACGTTTGGCGTCGGCCGGCGCGACCGGCTTTGCGCTAGAGGCTGCTCCGCGCACCACACGGGCCCAGAGCATGGATGTGTTGTCTAGCCAAGCCAACATCGCGGGCTACAAGGCCGTCATGCTGGCCGCCGACAAATACCAACGTTTCTTTCCCATGCTGATGACGGCCGCGGGCACCGTGAAAGCTGCACGTGTGGTCATCTTAGGTGTGGGCGTGGCTGGCCTGCAAGCCATTGCCACGGCCAAACGCTTGGGGGCTGTGATTGAAGCCACCGACGTGCGCCCCAGTGTGAAAGAGCAAGTGGAGTCCCTGGGCGCCAAGTTCATCGATGTGCCCTTTGAAAGCCAAGACGAAAAAGATGCCGCTGAAGGTGTCGGCGGCTATGCGCGACCCATGCCGCAAAGTTGGTTGGACCGTCAGAAAGTTGAAGTGGCCAAACGCGTGGCCTTGGCGGACATCGTGATTACCACAGCGTTGATCCCTGGGCGTGCTGCCCCAGTGTTGGTCACCGAAGACATGGTCAAGGCTATGAAGCCTGGCGCCGTCATCATCGACATCGCTGCGGGCAAAGGCGCCAATGGCTCTGATGGCAATTGCCCACTCACCGAAGCGGGTAAAACCGTCATCAAGCATGGCGTGACCTTGGTGGGCGAAACCAATTTGCCAGCTTTGGTCGCCGCGGATGCCAGCGCGCTGTACGCGCGCAACGTGCTCGATTTTTTAAAGCTCATCATCAACAAAGAAGGTGCGTTGCACATTGACATGGACGATGACATCGTGGCGGCGTGTTTGGTCACGCGCGATGGTGCAGTGGTGAAGAAATAAAACACAAGAACCCGTCAAGGAACTCAATCATGGATGCTGTTTCTCCCACCCTCGTGAACCTGATCATTTTTGTCCTCGCCATCTACGTGGGTTACCACGTGGTCTGGACGGTCACCCCCGCCTTGCACACACCATTGATGGCGGTGACCAATGCGATATCTGCCATCGTCATCGTGGGTGCCATGCTCGCGGCGGCGATGACCGAAACCACCCTGGGTAAAACCATGGGCGTGTTGGCTGTGGCGCTGGCGGCGGTCAATGTGTTTGGTGGCTTCATGGTCACCCGTCGCATGTTGGAAATGTTCAAGAAGAAAGACAAACCAGCCAAGGCGACGACAGGAGACGCAGCATGAATTTCGACTTCGTCACCATGAATTTGGTCACCTTGTTGTACTTGGTGGCCAGTGTGTGCTTTATCCAAGCGCTCAAGGGTTTGAGCCATCCCACCACCTCGATTCGCGGCAATGTGTTTGGTATGACCGGCATGACGATTGCGGTGTTGACCACAGCTGCGCTGATTGTGAAGTTGTCGGGCTCGGGGGTAGGCATGAGCTGGGTGTTGCTCGGTCTGTTGGTGGGCGGCGGCGCTGGCACCGTGATGGCCCAACGGGTGGAGATGACCAAGATGCCTGAGCTGGTCGCCTTCATGCACAGCATGATCGGTTTGGCAGCCGTGTTCATTGGCGTGGCTGCTGTGGCTGAGCCATGGGCGTTTGGCATCACGCCTCCCCCGCAAGAGGTGGTGACCAAGCTGCAAACCGATGCGGGCTGGGTGATCACTGAGTTGATGCAACGCTTTCCCATCCCCGCAGGTAACCGCCTAGAGCTGTTCCTTGGCGCTGCGATTGGCGCGATCACTTTCAGTGGTTCGGTCATTGCGTTTGGCAAGTTGTCGGGCAAATACAAATTCCGTTTGTTCCAAGGTACACCTGTGAACTTTGCGGGTCAGCACATGCTGAACTTGGCCTTGGGCTTGGTCACCATGGGCTTGGGGCTCTTGTTTGTGACGACCGAGAGTTGGACCGCATTTTTCGCCATGCTCGCGCTCTCATTTGTGATGGGCGTGCTCATCATCATTCCGATTGGCGGGGCAGACATGCCAGTGGTGGTCTCCATGCTGAACAGCTACTCGGGTTGGGCTGCGGCAGGCATTGGTTTCTCGTTGAACAACAGCATGCTGATCATCGCGGGCAGCTTGGTGGGCAGCTCGGGCGCGATTCTGAGTTACATCATGTGCAAGGCCATGAACCGTTCTTTCTTCAGCGTCATTTTGGGTGGCTTTGGTGCTGAGGCTGTCACGGCGGGGGGCGGCTCCCAAGAGCAACGTCCGGTCAAGAGTGGCAGTGCGGATGATGCGGCCTACATCTTGGCCAACGCCGAGACCGTGGTGATCGTGCCCGGCTATGGCTTGGCCGTGGCACGTGCGCAGCACGCGGTAAACGAATTGGCCGAAAAATTGATGCACAAAGGTATCACCGTGAAATACGCCATTCACCCTGTGGCGGGTCGCATGCCGGGTCACATGAATGTGTTGTTGGCTGAGGCCGAAGTGCCTTATGACCAAGTGTTTGAAATGGAAGACATCAATGGCGAATTCGGACAAGCCGACGTCGCCATCATCTTGGGAGCGAACGACGTGGTGAACCCCGCCGCGTTGGAAAAGGGAAGCTCCATTTACGGTATGCCGATCTTGGAGGCCTACAAGGCGAAGACGGTGATCGTGAACAAGCGCTCCATGGCCTCTGGCTATGCGGGATTGGACAACGAACTGTTTTACATGGACAAGACCATGATGGTGTTTGGTGACGCCAAGAAAGTGGTGGAAGACATGGTGAAAGCAATCGAATGAACGCCTCACACAAACCCTGGTTAAGCGCCTACCCTGAGGGCGTACCTGCCGAGATTGACACCCAGGCTTACAGCTCTTTGGTAGATTTGATGCAGGAGAGCTTTCGCAAATACGGCGACCGCACCGCATTTAGTTTCTTGGGCAAGGGATTGAGCTATCAAGAGCTGGATCGCCTAAGCCAAGTGTTTGGCGCGTATCTGCAAAGCCTTGGGCTGACTTTCGGCGACCGAGTCGCCATCATGTTGCCCAATGTGTTGCAGTACCCCATTGCAGTGGCGGCCGTGTTGCGCGCAGGATTTGTGGTGGTCAACATCAATCCGCTTTACACCTCACGTGAACTAGAGGCCCAGCTCAAAGACTCAGATGCCAAAGCCATTGTGGTGTTGGAAAACTTTGGCGCCACCTTGCAAGATTGCTTGGCGCGAACCCCTGTGAAGCACGTAGTTCTATGCGCCATGGGAGACCAACTCGGATGGCTCAAAGGAACGTTGGTCAACCATGTGGTCCGTAAGATTAAAAAAATGGTGCCGGCATTTGATCTGCCAACAGCCGTGCGGTTCAACGAAGCCTTGACTTTGGGCGAGCGATGCACGCTGACCTCCCCTGAAATTCATGGCGATGATTTGGCCGTGCTGCAATACACCGGCGGTACCACGGGCGTAGCCAAAGGGGCAGAACTACTGCACCGCAACATCATGGCCAATATGCTGCAGGCGTCTGCTTGGTTCCAGCCAGCGCTCAAACGCATTCCGACCCACGAAGTGCCGACCTTCATTTGCCCGTTGCCTCTCTATCACATCTTTGCTTTCACGCTCAATATCATGGCGTGTATGCGCATGGGGGGCTGCTCGGTGCTGATCCCCAACCCGCGCGATTTGCCAGCGGTGTTCAAAGAGTTGACCAAGCATCGTTTCCATGTGTTCCCTGCAGTTAACACGCTGTTCAATGCGCTAGCGAATCACCCTGACTTCAACAAGGTCGATTGGTCGCACCTGGTCGTCTCGGTGGGTGGCGGTATGGCGGTGCAGGGCCCGGTTGCGCGGTTGTGGCTGGAAAAAACTGGAAATCCGATTTGCGAGGCTTATGGTTTATCAGAAACCAGTCCCGCTGCCAGCGGCAATCCAGTCACCAACACTGCGTTCAATGGTTCGATTGGCGTGCCTCTGCCCAGTACTGAAATGAAGATCATCGATGACGACGGTAACGAAGCGCCGATTGGTACCCCTGGTGAAATTGCCATTCGTGGGCCGCAGGTGATGGCCGGTTATTGGCAACGACCAGATGAAACCGCACGCGTGATGACTGCCGACGGGTTCTTCAAATCGGGCGATGTCGGCGTGATGGACGAGCACGGTTTTTTCCGCATCGTCGATCGCAAGAAAGACATGATTTTGGTCAGCGGTTTCAATGTCTACCCCAACGAGGTGGAAGAGGTGGTGGCGGGCTTGGCCGGGGTGATGGAGTGTGCGGTGATTGGCATTCCAGACCCGCACTCTGGCGAAGCCGTGAAGTTGGTGGTGGTCAAGAAGGACCCAGCGTTGACTGAAACGCAAGTGATTGACCATTGCCGGCAGAACTTGACAGGCTACAAAGTACCGCGCGTGGTGGAGTTCCGCGCCGAGTTACCCAAGACGCCAGTGGGCAAAGTGCTACGTCGAGAATTGCGCGAACAGAAGTAAGCACGCCACCATGCGTCTCGGGTTGGTCAGTGCCATGCACGAAGAGTTGGCTGCGGTGTTGGCTCGCATGCCAGACGAGCAAAAAACCGTGGTCGCCGGTCGTGAATTTTGGCTAGGGCATTGGCATGGACATGAGGTGGTGGCTGTGTTGTCCCGCATTGGCAAAGTCGCTGCGGCCACGACGGCCACCACACTGATTGAGCGATTTGGCGTGAACCGCATGGTGTTTACCGGCGTGGCCGGTGGTTTGGCCCCGAACGTTCAGGTGGGTGATGTGGTGGTAGGGCGCGCCTTCATTCAGCACGACATGGATGCCTCCCCCTTGTTTCCGCGCCACGAAGTACCTCTCACGGGCATGACGCGCTTTCCCGCGGACGCTGACTTGACGGATGCATTGGCGCTGGCCGCGCCCCTCGCTTTAGAAGACATGGCGCACGCATTGCCAAAGAACGAATGGCTCAACCTGGATTTAGCCAAATCGCGTGTGCACCAAGGCTTGATTGCAAGTGGCGATCGCTTTGTGTCACAAACGGCGGAGAGCCAAGTCCTGGCGCGGGCTATTCCGGACGCATTGGCCGTAGAAATGGAGTGCGCTGCCATGGCGCAGGTGTGCCACGACTACGGCGTGCCATTGGCTGCGGTGCGCATCATCTCAGACCGCGCCGATGACGCAGCGCATGTGGATTTCCCGAGGTTCATTCAAACCATCGCCAGCCGCTTCAGCGTGGCGGTGCTCGACCGCTTGCTGGCGACCCTGCCTGTTTAGCAGGTCTCGATTTATTGGAGCCAACCGCGTTTGCGGAAGTACCACATTGGCACCAAGGCGCTGGCTACCATCAGCGCCAATGCAAACGGATAACCCCAAGTTTTGTCGAGTTCAGGCATGAACTGGAAGTTCATGCCGTAGATGCTGGCGATCAAGGTGGGTGGCAGCAGTGCGACGCTGGCCACCGAGAAAATCTTGATGATCTTGTTCTGGTTGATGTTGATGAAACCTACGGTGGCGTCCATCAAGAAGTTGATCTTGTCGAACAAGAAGGCCGTGTGGTTGTCGAGCGACTCGATGTCGCGCAAGATCTGGCGCGCTTCTTCAAATTGGTCGGCATTCAGCATGCGTGAGCGCATCATGAAGCTCACCGCGCGGCGGGTGTCCATCACGTTGCGGCGAATGCGGCCGTTCAAGTCTTCCTGGCGGGCTATGGCGCCCAGCACTTCGCCGGCCAACTCGTCGGTCACGTCTTCAGACAGCACCAGCTTGCCGGCTTTTTCGAGCTGGTCGTAGATGTCTTCGAGGGTATCTGCCGAGTATTCAGCATCGGCGTCAAAGAGCTTCAGCAAGACGTCTTTGGCATCTTCAATGAGCCCGGGTGCGCGGCGCGCGCGCATGCGCAGCAAGCGAAATACGGGCACGTCTTCATCGTGGATCGAGAACAGCACGCCTTGGCTTTTGAGCGAGGCATTGTTTTGGTTCAAGATGAAAGCCACGCGTTCGGTGCGCGGCTGATCTTCGTGGGCGATCAGAAAGTCACTGCGAATATGCAATTCGCCGTTGTCTTCTTCGTAGAAGCGCGCGGATTCCTCGATGTCCTCGTCCCTCGCGTCTTCAGGGATGGAGAGCCCGTAGTATTGTTTGATCCAGCGTTTTTCCTCGAGCGTAGGGGCTTCGAGGTCAACCCAGATCGGTTGGAATTTGGAAAGTTCTTCCAGCGATTCGATCTCTTCTTGAAAGAGACGACCGTTGGCCAGCGTGAAGATATTGAGCATGGCAGTCCTTGCGCCTGTGGCACAGAAATTCGAAGGGTGAAAAATGCAGCTTTCGAATTCGCGTGGCGCTTGAGGGCCCTGATGCGATCCGAAAGCTACCGACTAGGGTAGGTTTCCAAGGAGGTATCTCCGCTGTTGATGTGGGGGGATTATCGCACCCTCCGCGCAGAACTAGGGGTTTTCCGCAGGCACTTTTTGCGCCCAATCTGATTTCCCCCATTGCCATTTGCCCGGCTTGGGGGCATAGTGAAATTGTTAACTCACCAACGGAGGCTTTTTATGAACTTGACGATCAGTGGTCACCATCTTGAAGTAACCCCAGCGCTGCGCACTTACGTGGCAGGCAAGCTAGACCGTATTACCCGACATTTTGATCAAGTGGTGGACGTGAAGGTTCTCCTGAGCATTGAAAACCAAACCGAGAAAGAGCGTCGTCAAAAAGCCGAGTGCAATATCCACGTCAAAGGCAGCGATATGTTTGCTGAGAGCGCCCATGAGGACATGTATGCCGCAGTGGACGAACTCATTGACAAGCTCGACCGTCAAGTGGTTCGGCACAAGGACCGACTGCAGAACCACCACCATGAAAGTCCCAAACGCCTGATGTGAGGCGTCAGACCCCGACAAAACCGCCGTAGCACCGGCGGTTTTGTCATTTTGGCCTTTGTTATTTAGCGAGTGCATAATCTGCGCTCAACCATGAATCGCCTAGCTTCTATTCTTTCTTCCGCACAAGTGTTGGTGCGCGTGGAGGTCACCAGCAAAAAGCGAGCCTTTGAAGAGGCTGGCTTGCTGTTTGAAGGCCTACACGGACTCAATCGTGCATTGGTGGCCGAGAGCCTTTTTGCGCGTGAGCGTTTGGGCTCTACGGGTTTGGGTCATGGTGTGGCGATTCCGCACGGCCGCATCAAAGGGCTGAAGTCGCCAATGGCGGCGGTCTTCCAGCTGGATCAACCCATTGGCTTTGATGCCCCCGATGAAAAGCCGGTGAGCTTGCTCATCTTCCTCTTGGTCCCTGAAGCTTCAACACAGAAGCACCTGGAAATTTTGTCGGAAATCGCCGAGCTGCTCAGTGACACGGGCTTGCGCGAAAAAATTAAAACCTGTGATGACGCGGTCGAGTTGCACCGCATCATCTCCACCTGGAATTCGGTGCAGCCGTGAGACCCTCGGTCATCAGCGCAGATGTGCTGTTTGAGGCTTTTCGTGGCCGGCTCCGCTGGCAATGGTTGGCTGGCTTGGGCGCCTCCGAGCGCCACTTTGATGAGGTTGCGGTGCGTGCCGCACGTTCCGGCGCCGATTTGGTCGGTTACCTGAATTACATCCATCCTTATCGCGTGCAAGTGTTGGGCGAGCGCGAGGTGGCCTACATCTCTTGCGAGAACGAGGCCGACTCGGCACGCCGCATTGCGCGCATTGTGACCTTAGAGCCACCGATGTTGGTCCTTGCAGACGGACAGCCGGCCCCCGATCACTTGATCTCGATGTGTGAACGAGCGCAAATTCCGCTGTTCTGCACCACGGAGTCTGCGGCTTTTGTCATCGACGTGTTGCGAGCCTACTTGTCCAAACACTTTGCCGACCGCACCACCATGCACGGCGTGTTCATGGATATTTTGGGCTTGGGCGTGATGATCACGGGCGAGTCGGGATTGGGTAAAAGCGAACTGGGCTTGGAACTGATTTCACGCGGCAACGGGTTGGTTGCGGATGACGCAGTCGACTTGTTCCGCATCAACCAAGCCACGATCGAAGGTCGTTGCCCCGAGTTATTGCAAAACTTGCTGGAAGTGCGCGGCATTGGTCTGTTGGACATCCGCGCCATTTTTGGTGAGACGGCTGTTCGCCGGAAAATGCGCCTTAAGCTCATCGTGCATTTGGTTCGCAAAGAGACTTTGGAGCGCGACTATGAGCGTTTGCCGCATGAACCTCTGATGCAAGATGTCTTGGGTGTTCCGGTTCGAAAGGTCGTGATTCAAGTGGTGGCCGGGCGAAACATTGCGGTGTTGGTTGAGGCAGCAGTCCGCAACTCAATCCTGCAATTGCGAGGCGTTGACACTTACCAAGAATTTATTGCGCGTCACCAGCGCGCGATGTCACAAGGCTAGGCCAGCCATCAAGCCGCAGATCGGTGCTCGCAGTTTTTTTTCTTGCAGTGCCCGTACAAGCTCAGGGCATGGTCGGCGATTTCAAATCCCTGGCGCTTAGCAACTTTGATCTGTAAAGCCTCAATTTCTGGATCATGAAATTCTTCGACGCGACCGCAGTCCAGGCAAACCAAATGGTCGTGGTGTTCTCCTTCATTGAGCTCGTACACCGCACGTTCACTCTCAAAGTGGCTGCGTTTCAATATATCGGCTTGTTCAAATTGCATCAAAACCCGATAAACGGTGGCTAAACCGATGTCGATTTTTTGTTCCATCAAGCGTCGGTAAACATCCTCTGCCGTCATATGGCGTTGGGCGCTTTTCTGGAAGAGTTCCAAAATTTTTAATCGCGGTGTCGTCACCTTCAGGCCAATGCTTTTGAGATCGTCTGGATGCGCCATATTTTTCCCTCCGATGCGGTGTAAATAGACCGACCGCTACAATGAAGCGATCATAGCCTTACCGCCTCTTTTTGGCCTTCCTCCCATGCTTGAATCCTGTCGAAATGCCCCTCAGCTTTTAGGCTCTCAGTCACGTTTGGGGGTGCTTCTCGCCACGTTGGTGTTGACCGGACTGAGCGCGTGCGCGCCGCTGATCTATCAACCGGAAGTTGTCCAGGGGAACTTTGTTTCGCGCGAGCAAGTTCAAGCGCTGCGAGTGGGGATGCCTCGCCAAGCCGTCAAAGATGTGCTGGGCACACCGCTGGTGACCAGCTTGTTTCATGCAGATCGATGGGACTACGCTTTCACGATTCGACGTCAAGGGTCTGAGCCACAGCAGCGCCGTTTGAGCGTCTTTTTTCAAAATAACGCTTTAGAGCGCATCGAGGGTGACCCGCTCCCAACCGAGGCAGAATTTGCAGCCAAGCTTGATCGTCGTCGGGCACCAGTGCAGCTCCCGCAACTCAAAGCCAATGAGGCGGATTTGGCCAAATTCCCAGCCAAGCCTGTGAATGCCCCAAGCCCCTCATCGCCACCCGTCACATCTACCTCCTATCCGCCTCTTGAATCTGAGCGTTGATTTTTGAAAGTACAGAAAAATGGCTTTATTTCCTGAAACTCTAAAAATTGCGATCGCTGGCGCCAGTGGTCGCATGGGACACATGCTGATTGAAGCGGTCCGAAATGACCCGGCTTGTCAGTTGGCCGGTGCTTTGGATGTGCCCTCGAGCCCCAGCATTGGCAATGATGCCACCGGTTTTTTGGGCCAGGCCAGCGGCGTGACCATTGAAGCAGATGTGCGTCAAGCCTTGAAAAACAGCCAACTGCTGATTGATTTCACGCGTCCCGAAGGGACCATGAATCACCTGAAAATTTGTCGCGAGTTGGGCGTCAAGTTGGTCATCGGGACGACGGGATTCAGTGAATCCCAAAAAGCGGAAATTGCCGAAGCTGCCAAGCACATTGCGATCGTCATGGCGCCGAACATGAGCGTAGGCGTGAACGTGACCTTGAAGCTGTTGCAAATGGCTGCGCAAGCCATGCCCACGGGGTATGACATTGAAATCATCGAAGCGCATCACCGCCACAAGGTGGACGCGCCCTCAGGAACAGCACTCAAGATGGGTGAAGTCATTGCCGAAGCCATGGGGCGTGAACTTAAAGATTGCGCCGTGTATGAGCGCTACGGTCACACCGGTGAGCGCGATCCTTCGACCATTGGCTTTGCCACCATCCGTGGGGGCGACATAGTGGGCGACCACACCGTGCTGTTTGCAGGTACCGGCGAACGTATCGAGGTTACGCACAAGTCCTCCAGCCGAGCTACCTATGCGCAAGGCAGTTTGCGGGCAGCCAACTTTTTGGCTGGAAAGAGCCACGGCTTGTACGACATGTTTGACGTGTTGAACCTGCGCTGATTCAATGGACTTGGCGACTCTTCTACAAGGTAATGCGCTCAGCGTTGCTCTGGCCGTGACGCTTTTGGCGATGTCTGTTGCGAGCTGGTCCGTCATGCTTTACAAGACATGGCTTTTGCATCGTGTGAGCGTTGATTTGGCGGTGAGCAAAGCGGCTTTTTGGCAGGCGCCCAGCCTGCAGCAAGGTCTAGACGCTTTGCGTGCAACGGACCGCGCATCAGTGCTGTTGCCGCTGGCGCAAGCCACTCTTCAACTGGTGCCTGGTACCTTGGGTACGCAAGGGGATGTCGCTGCTCAGCGCACGCGGGTTTTGCGCGATGCCTTGCATCAGGTTTTGCAGCGCTTGCAAACCGGACAAGTGCTATTGGCAACGGTGGGATCCACATCGCCGTTTGTCGGGTTGCTGGGCACGGTGTGGGGGATTTATCACGCCCTCACAGGAATCGCCACGGCGGGGCAATTGACCATCGAGCGTGTGGCTGGACCTGTCGGTGAGGCCTTGGTCATGACGGCTGCAGGCTTGGCTGTGGCATTGCCTGCGGTTCTGGCCTTCAATGTGATGGGACGCGTGATCAATCGGTTGGAGCAAGAGCTCGAAGGCTTTGCTCACGACCTGCGAGCGCTTTGATGGCGTTTGGACGTTTCGAGCGCACCCCCGGCGAAACGCCGATGAGCGACATCAACGTGACCCCTTTGGTGGATGTGATGATGGTGCTGTTGGTGATTTTCATCATCACTGCACCGTTAATGGTGAGCGCACTCAAGCTCGATCTGCCACAAGCCGAGAGTGTTCCGGCCAGCAATGCGCCCCCTCGCTTTGTGGCGTTGGGCATTGATGCGCAAGGCGTGGTTTATCTCCATGATTCACCCATTGAGTTGGATGCGTTGAAGCAGTATTTGGCTTCACAAGCGACCATGGCGATTGCCAGCGGCCAAGGGCAACTGCCAGAGGTTCAACTCAGGGCAGATGAACGGGTGCCCTATGGCCGTGTGGTGGAAGTGATGGGGCTCGCCCAGCAAGCCGGGATGAACCGAATTGGCTTTGTCACGGACCGCAAGCCGTCTGCGAACAAGCCTTGATCCACGCTCTAAAATCTAGGCATATCGCGTCCTAGCTTTTTTAGGGCGATGCGCCCCGTTTCTTTGGGGTTCTTTGACTGATTCCATGCAAGACAAATACAACCACACCGAGGTCGAACGTGCCGTTCAGGCCGCTTGGGCCCAAGCCGACGCTTACCGCGTGACTGAAGACGCGTCCAAGAAAAAGTTTTACGCCTGTTCCATGTTGCCTTACCCCAGTGGCAAGCTGCACATGGGCCACGTGCGCAACTACACCATCAACGACATGCTCACGCGTAATTTGCGCATGAAGGGCTACAACGTGTTGATGCCCATGGGCTGGGATGCGTTTGGTTTGCCTGCCGAAAACGCCGCGCTGAAAAATGGTGTGCCGCCGGCCAAGTGGACGTACGAAAACATCGCCTACATGAAGAAGCAAATGCAGGCGATGGGGCTGGCCATTGATTGGTCGCGCGAAGTGGCCACCTGCGACGCCACTTATTACAAGTGGAACCAATGGTTGTTTTTGAAGATGCTCGAAAAGGGCATTGCTTACCGTAAGACCCAAGTGGTCAATTGGGATCCAGTCGATCAAACTGTGTTGGCCAACGAACAAGTGATTGACGGTCGTGGCTGGCGCACCGGCGCCTTGGTCGAGAAGCGCGAAATCCCAGGCTACTACCTCGACATCACCCGCTACGCGCAAGAGCTGTTGGACCACGTGCAAATCGGCAACGACAAAGCCTCGCTGAATGGCTGGCCCGACAAGGTGCGCTTGATGCAAGAGAACTGGATCGGCAAGAGTGAGGGGGTGCGTTTTGCGTTCACCCACCACATTGCGGGCGCAGATGGCCAGCTGATCGATGGCGGCAAGATGTATGTGTTCACCACACGTGCCGACACCATCATGGGCGTGACGTTTTGTGCAGTCGCCGCTGAACATCCCTTGGCCTTGCACGCAGCGTCTAGCAACCCCGGATTGGCAGCATTCTTGGACGAGTGCAAGAGTGGTGGCACGACTGAAGCTGAGTTGGCCACCCAAGAGAAAAAAGGCATGCCCACAGGGCTGTTTGTGACGCATCCGTTGACGGGCGCAAGCGTCGAAGTGTGGGTCGGCAACTATGTGTTGATGTCCTATGGTGACGGTGCCGTGATGGGGGTGCCTGCACACGATGAGCGCGACTTTACCTTCGCCTTGAAATACAACTTGCCGATCAAGCAAGTGGTGGCTGTCAAAGACCAATCGTTCAACGACAAAGAATGGCAAGAGCGGTACGGCGACAAGCAACACTGTGTCTGCGTCAACTCCGGCGAGCTGGATTGGTTGGTTCAAAAAGCAGCCGTGCACAAAGTGGCTGAATTACTGGCCGCTAAAGGTTTGGGTGAAAAGAAAACCACCTGGCGTTTGCGCGATTGGGGCATCAGCCGCCAACGCTATTGGGGCACGCCAATCCCGATCATCCATTGCGA
>JACCDK010241735.1_pt1 | contig 21299 bp, 18 predicted proteins | sample 7445871 | NCBI WGS metagenome assembly JACCDK01 (sample SAMN15323436, study PRJNA562643) | freshwater metagenome | isolation source: river surface water | place: USA:Blue River Watershed | collected 2017-08-15
ATGAAATCGCGTCGTGGTTCAACAACTTCACCCATCAACTTGGTAAAGATGTCGTCGGCAAGATCGGCCTGATCAATCTCCACGCGCAATAACGAGCGATGATCGGGGTCAAGCGTGGTTTCCCACAATTGTTCCGCATTCATTTCACCAAGGCCCTTGTACCGCGAAATCGATAGTCCTTTGCGCCCGACGACCAATATTGCCTCCAGCAATTCGGACGGACGCGTAATCGCGCCTTTGTTACCGACGCTCACCGCAGTCGTGGCGCGCTTGGCTTGATCACCAACAGCATCGCCAGCCTCTTCATCGCCCTCTACTTCGTCGACGGATTCGGCAATCGAAGCGGACACTTTGACCAGACGCGCTGGGGTTTCGTAGCTAGCGGTCTCTTCACTCGCCAACTTGTGCAGTTTGCGGGCTTCTGCGGACATCAGGAACGCAGCCTCAATAATGTGGTGATCGGTCACCCCGCGCCAGAGGCGTTCGAAATGATAGCCACCGTCTTCGGATACGCGGCCGGACCATTTGCCCTCCACATCTTGCGCAGCCATCCACGCGGCAGCCTTAGCAACGGCGGCGGTGCGATCATTCGCATCTGGATCCAATGCCCCCGTAAGCGCCATGGCCTCTACGATGGTTGGGTCATAACGGCGCGGTACAAATGCCATAAGGCTACGCATACGGCGTGCGTGGTCTACCAAAGCGCCTAAATCGGCACCGGCGCGTTGTCCGCCTGCGCCTTCCAAAACAACGCCGTTCAGGCCAAGCTCGACCAGATGGTCGTCCAGCGCCTTGTCATCTTTCACATAGATTTCGCTGCGGCCCTTCGCGACCTTGTATAGAGGCGGCTGCGCAATGAAGAGATGCCCGTTTTCGATGATCTCGGGCATCTGGCGATAGAAGAATGTGAGCAACAATGTGCGGATGTGCGAACCGTCGACGTCAGCGTCGGTCATGATTACGATCTTATGATAACGCAATTTCTCAATGTTGAAATCTTCGCGACCAATGCCCGTGCCCATGGCTTGAATCAGCGTGCCGACTTCCTTTGAAGACAGCATCCGGTCAAAACGGGCACGTTCCACGTTCAGGATCTTACCCTTGAGTGGTAAAATCGCCTGATAATGGCGATCGCGACCTTGCTTGGCCGACCCGCCTGCCGAGTCACCCTCGACCAAGAACAGTTCGGACTTGGCAGGATCCTTCTCCTGACAATCGGCAAGCTTGCCGGGCAGGGATGCTACGCTCATCACCGATTTACGGCTGGCCTCACGTGCTTTCCGCGCTGCCTCGCGTGCGGCGGCGGCGTCGATTACTTTTTGAATGACGGTACGCGCATGACCGGGATTTTCCTCCAGCCATTCGCTCATCCGGTCAGCCATCAGGCTTTCTAGCGGCTGACGCACTTCGGAAGAGACTAATTTATCCTTCGTTTGTGACGAGAATTTGGGATCAGGCAGCTTGACCGAGACAATGGCCGTCAGTCCTTCGCGCATGTCATCGCCGGTCAGCGTGACTTTCTCTTTCTTCAACACGCCTGATTTTTCGGCATAATTGTTCAAGGTGCGCGTAAGCGCCGAACGGAATGCGGCCAAATGGGTGCCGCCGTCACGTTGCGGAATGTTATTGGTGAAGCACAATACGTTTTCGTAATAGCTGTCATTCCACTCCAAAGCGACGTCAATACCAATGCCGTCGCGGTTGGATGTGATCGTGATAGGATCAGCCAACAATGCGGTTTTGTTGCGATCCAGATATTTTACGAACGCGCCAATGCCACCTTCATAAAAAAGATCATGCTCTTTGACATCGGAATGCCGGTTGTCGCGCAGCAATATGCGGACACCGGAGTTCAAGAATGCGAGTTCGCGATACCGATGCTCAAGCTTATCAAAGTCAAACTCTAGAACATTTTTGAATGTGTCGGTTGATGCCATGAAGGTCACGCGCGTGCCCTTTTTGGGCTTGCCATCGACTATGGGGGCGTCGCCGCGCACAACCAAAGGACCTACGGCATCGCCATGCTCAAAACGCATCCAATGCTCTTTACCCTCACGCCAGATAGTAAGTTCCAAAAACTCCGACAGTGCATTCACCACCGAAACACCGACGCCATGCAAGCCGCCCGACACCTTATATGCATTATCGTCAGAAGTGTTTTCGAATTTACCGCCAGCGTGCAGCTGAGTCATGATGACTTCGGCCGCCGACACGCCTTCTTCCTTGTGCATGCCTGTTGGGATACCGCGACCATTATCTTCGACAGAAACCGAACCATCGGAGTTCAGTTCGATCAGCACAAGGTCGCAATGCCCTGCCAGCGCCTCGTCAATGGCATTGTCGGAAACTTCAAACACCATATGATGCAGGCCACTGCCGTCGTCCGTATCGCCAATATACATTCCAGGACGCTTCCGCACTGCATCGAGCCCCTTCAGAACCTTGATGCTGTCGGCACCATATTCATTCTGATTGGGGTTGGCTGCGCTGTCCGCAGAGGCGTTGAATTGCGGGGTTTCTGTTGTTTCTTCAGTCATCTGCGCACTGTAGGCTCAATGCCCAAGAAACCCAAGGAAAAGTGCCCCAAAATTGCCGTTTTTCCACAGTCTTTTGTGCTTGGCTCTGACAGGAATTTTAATGCCGAGCTCGCTGTCGAAAATTAGGCGATGAAAGTTTTGCATAACGCGCTAAGTCTGCAGACAAATCGGCGAACGGGAGACGGGAATTTACATGTTTATCGATACCGAATTGGAAAAATCATTTGGTGATTTCGGTGCCCTTATTGGTGCGTGGAGCGAGGAAAAGCCTGACGCACGCGCGCTCGCCGATAGCAGTTCCGAACTGACGTGGCAGCAGGTTGGGCAAGCAACAGCGCGGATAGCAGCACAGCTACAGCGCGACGGCCTGCGACGGGGTCAGGCGGTAGCCATATTGGGGACCAGCAATATTCCCTATGCGTTGGTGTATCTTGCCGTTGTGCGTGCCGGGGGATGTGCTGCACCGTTGACCACATCGGCAACGCCAGCGCAGTTGGCCGCAATGTTCAAAGATTCCGGTGCTACGCATTTGTTCATCGACGCTACAAAACTAGCGGACCTCCAAGGAACCCCCCTGGGCGATGTCAAAATAATCATGCTCGACAAGCCGGTTGGCGATCATCCGGTGCTGACCGACTGGATGGCGGAGGCAGGCGCGGTATTTGATGCGCAGCCGCCCGCGGCATCGGATCCGTTCAACATCATTTATTCGAGTGGCACGACGGGAACGCCCAAGGGCATTATTCATTCGCACGGCATGCGTTGGCACCAAATGGCGGGTGGTTTCAAATCAATCTACAGCCGCGATACACGGTCATTAGTCTCAACGCCTTTATATTCGAACACAACATTGGCGGTATTCCTGCCCACGATTTGCCATGGCGGCTTTGCGCGGATCATGGAGAAATTTGATGCGCTAACCTATCTTGACCATGCGCAGAGCGATCAGACCACGCATACCATGCTTGTGCCGGTACAATATCAACGGTTAATGGCGCATGCTAATTTCGGTGACTATGATCTCAGCAGCTTCATCGTCAAATTTTGTACCAGCGCACCATTTGGAGCCGAGTTGAAGGCGGATGTGCTTAAACGCTGGCCCGGCGGACTTGTGGAGATTTACGGCATGACCGAGGGTGGTGTAGTTTGCATGTTACAGGCCCATCACCACCCCGATAAATTGCATACAGTGGGGCAGCCCGTCACGGGCCATGAACTGATCGTGCTGGACGAGGACGACAATCGCCTGCCCACCGGTTCCAAAGGCGTGCTGACCGGCCGGTCGCCGACCATGATGTCAGGCTACAAAAACCAGCCAGAAAAAACACGTGAGATGGAGTGGCGCGACGAAGATGGCAATATTTGGTTAAAAACCGGCGATATTGGCATTGTCGACGAAGATGGTTTTGTATCAATCGTTGGTCGCGCTAAGGACATGATCATTTCGGGCGGATTCAACATTTATCCTAGAGACCTTGAAGAATTGTTGGAAGATCAGCCCGAAGTTGCCGAAGCCGCCGTTGTGGGCGTGCCTTCCGACAATTGGGGAGAAACGCCCGTTGGCTTTGTGCGGTTGCAGGACAGTGCAGCTTCGCCCGACTCCATCCTTGCGCGTGTGAACGGGCAGCTTGGTAAGACACAGCGGATTTCGGTGCTCTACACCATCGACGAAATGCCGCGCAGCCATATTGGCAAATTGCTAAAGACTGAATTGCGGGCCTTGGCGGTGGAGAAGCAAAATGGACGGTGAACTTGGCCCCGACCTTGCCGCTGTCATTTCTGTTTTACAGACGGCGCTGACGCCTGCTTTCTTATTGGTCGCTGTCGGAAGCCTGCTCAATGTTTTGACTGGCCGGTTGTCCCGCATAGTGGATCGTTCACGTGATCTGCAGCGTAAATATACAGAAACCGAGGGCGCTGCGCATGACCGTGTCGTGCGTGAATTGCGTATCATCGAAAAGCGCATGCGGGTCGTTGGTTTGTCGATATTATTTGCGGTGCTGTCGGCTATTTCGGTATGCGTCATGATAGTCGCGTTATTTGTGTTAGGCCTTACCAACACGCACGCTACTTGGGTCGCTGTGGCTTTGTTTATGTTGGCTCTGGCATTACTTTCCGCCTGCTTGTTCCAGTTCGTCCGTGAAGTTCGTTTGGCGACTTATGCCATTTATGTGCCAGAGGAATATCTCGAACTACCACCTTCGTCCAAATCTGCGGAACATAAGCGGCGAAAGCCGATTTAGCGTTTAATCGCTTTTTTCACCTAAGTTTTGCACGCGCGCCACGACCTCAGCGCGGATTTCGGGTGTCACAAATTTTTCGATTTCGCCGCCATAAATCGCAATTTCTTTCACCAGCCGCGAGGCAATGGGTTGTAGCGACACGTCAGCCATTAAAAACAGCGTTTCGATGTGATCATTCAACTGTCGGTTCATACCCGTTAACTGATACTCATATTCAAAATCGGTAACACCCCGAATACCACGAATGACGGTGCTTGCACCTTGGGCTTCTGCAAAATCCATCAGCAGCGAGTTAAACCCCACAACGCGAATATGCGCAGCACCGATGCTGGCGACTTCACGCTTGACCATCGCAATCCGCTCATCATCGGAAAACATAGGAGATTTGGCCGCGTTCGTTGTTACCCCGATGATCAACTCATCCACCAGCTTTGCGCCGCGTCGGATAATGTCCATATGGCCCAAGGTGATGGGGTCAAATGTGCCTGGGTATACGCCAATCCGGTGTGTCATTTAGCGGTCCCTTTCGGTGATATAATTTGCAATGGCGCGCAAAAGATCCGCTTCTGCGCCATAATTTGACAGATGGTCATTGGCTTGCCGCACAAGCATTTCCGCTTGCTGCTTGGCACGTTCAAGGCCCATCAGAGATACAAATGTGCCTTTATTGGCTGCGGCGTCTTTTTGAAGTGCCTTGCCAGCCAGCTCCGGATTACCTTCAACATCCATGATGTCGTCGGCAATCTGAAAGGCGAGGCCAATATCGCGGGCATATCCCCGCAAATGTGTCCGGCCTTCGGCTGGGACATGTCCCAGTATAGCCCCCATTTCGACGCTGGCAGCGATAAGAGCGCCTGTCTTCAGCGCTTGCAGGCGCATGACAGTTTGTAAATCAACAACCGATTTTTCGGCCTCAATATCCATCATCTGTCCGCCGGCCATGCCTTCTGGGCCGCTAGCTAAAGCCAGTGTTGAAATTAATTCACTGCGCACGAACGGGTCGCCATGCGTTTGCGCGTTCGCAAGTATTTCAAATGCCAAAGCATGCAAGGAATCACCGGCCAAAACGGCGGTTGCCTCATCAAACGCACGGTGCACTGTCAGCTTGCCCCGTCGCATGTCGTCGTCATCCATGCAGGGCAAATCATCATGCACCAAAGAGTAAACATGAATGGCTTCGACAGCGGTGCCAACGCGCAATGCAACCGCGCGGTCGACATGGAACAGAGCTGCGGTTGCGGTCACCAACAACGGACGGAGACGCTTGCCTCCGCCAATCGCGGCATGGCGCATCGCGGCGTAGAGACGGTCTCGCGCATCGCCGGGTAGTTTTAGAAGCGCATCAAATTCGTGATCAATGTCCGCTCCAATTTTTGCGAGTGCGTCCTGTAACAAGGAAGGTTGCGTCGCCATATTGCTCATCCGGCATCGAATGTTGTTGTATCCGTTGGCGTGCCGTCAGGCCCTTGCACTATGGCCTCAATACGCGCTTTCGCCGCATCAAGCCGTTGTTGGCATAAGGCTCGCAACGCATTGCCGCGTTCATATAAAGCTATGGACTCATCAAGCGGCGCTTCACCGCTTTCCAATTTATGGACGATGTCTTCTAGCGCCCGCAGCGCGGTTTCAAAATTCATGTCGGCTACGTCTTGTGTCATATATCTGCAATGACGTCCGTCGCCGACTGGGTCAAGTGCTTCGCTCCAGCGCGAACAGCTGTTGAGGGAATGCGCGCACTCATACGCCTGACTTCAACAACCAGTCGTGAAAGATTTTTACGGCTCTTTGTTTCAGTGCACGCGGGCGGCACACGAAGTAATAACTATAGGGGCTTTCTACTTCTGTATCGAAAAGCCGTGTAAGGCGTGGGTCGCGCGCGTCGGAAAAGTGGCTTCCGTGCATGATGGCAACGCCCAGACCATTTGCAGCCGCCTCCAGCATCAATGCACCACTATCCAGACTGTCGATTGCAGCCGGCTTCAGACGGGGAACCCCCATGGCTTGTCGCCACGCGTCAAATATCATCGGCATGTCACTGTGAACCATGACGGTATGCTTTGCGAGGTCCTCGGGCTTTTCGACATTATGTTCTTTCGCCCATTTTTCAGAGGCGATGGCGTAAACAAGATTGCGGTCTAACCGAACACTGTACAGCTTCGGGTCGACGTCGGCCGCGATGATAATCGCCGCGTCGACGACATCGCCTAGCAGATTTTCGGCATGACCAGATGTGTCCACATCGATATGAAGTTTCGGAAACGCCTTGCGCAGTTCGGGTAAGCGCGGAATCAGCCTTTGCGAACCAAAAAGCGGCAAAAGACCCAAGCGCAATCGATACTCACCGCCACGGCCGGCCAGTTCATCAACCGCTTCAGCCATGGCGTCCATTGCGGGCTCAACGGCCGCCAGAAGCGCCTCACCATCTGCATTAATGACCATCGCTTGCGCGCGGCGGTCAAAAAGGGATTTGCCGATAAAATCTTCCAGTGCCTTGATGCGGCGGCTTAGCGCGGGTGGAGATAATGCGAGTTCGCTCGCAGCCGCCTTTGCCGAACCCAGCTTCGCGACGCGCAAAAAGGCCTCTAATGAGCGTAGTGGGGGCAATCTGCGCATATCATCTCCTAATTTTGCCGCACTGCAACAAAAATATTTTGATTTCGCAATCGTATAAATGTTACGAAATTCAGCTTAAACTTATAGATAGTAGTTGCATCATTTGCAACAGCTATTGCGCTGTTCGCACTTGCACAAAAAATAGTTTCTAGCCATACGGGAAAAGCCTTATAGGCATCCTCTCCTAAAGACTTTTTCAGGGTCGACTTCGGTCGGCCCTTTTTTTAAATCCAAAATCGGTGACGGCTTTCTCCCGCCCATCCACATCAGGGCTGCTGGTGGCTACTGTCCTTTAGATTTCCGGTCCTGCCAATGCGCGTCGTCCCCAAATGATCAGGAACAGCAGCGATGCAGAGATCAGGATGAATGTTGCGGGTTCCCAGTAATTGAACAACGCGACACCAACCGCCGGTGCAACAATATAGGCCGCCCCGCTGATCGAAGCGATTTTGCCTGCAACATCGCCTTGTTCATGTCGCTTCACCGCAAGAGATGCACCCGCAGTAAAGCCCGGCCGGAACAACCCAAAGCCAAGCGAGGCAATGGCAAAGCCTGTGCTAATGCCGTAAAAATCATAACTTACGCCTGTCAAAATCGTGCCCAATAAAGCGAGAATTGCACCCAAGAGTACGGAACTTCTCGCGGCAAGTGAAAGCATAGGAATGAGACCCCATTGTGCCAACAAGGTTGCCATTGCACCAATGAGCATAACCGAGCCGCTAGCTTGCACTGCCTCCCACGGACGATCATGCAGGCCAAGGCGGTCACGCACGAGAAAGCCCACCACACCCAAAAGTATTGCCTGTGCATGGCCACCGATCAGGCCTGCAATCAGCCAAGATATCAGACGCTCATCGCGCCATGGCAGGCGGACTTCGCTTGTGGGCAGTACTGAACCCAGAGCTTCACCATCCACATCTTCAGCATCCGGCGAATGCATGGAAGCTGAATTGGGGTAAGCTGCAACGGCGCCACGTGCCTCAAAACGCGGGGTGTCATTAGGTAATTGAATATGTAACGCAATCAATACCGCTACCCCAAAGGCCGCAAACATGATGAGTGGTCCCGCTAAGCCAAGCGGCGGGAACAGAAAATAATGTGCCGTGGCAGGGCCAATCACGGTGCCAACGCCAAAAGATGATGCAAGCATAGATAGCGCCTTGGTGCGCTCGGCGCGTTCGGTTCGGGCGGCGACATAGGCTTGAACGGCAGGTGGGGCAGCCGAACCAAAGCCACCGTAAAGGCTACGAAACAGCGCAAACAGGATAAACGTCACGACGGGGCCTATCAGGCCAGCCAGCCCAAGCCAGAGCACCAATCCACACAAGCCCATTGACGCAGCGAAGCCGATTACACCAACACTCATCAGTTGCTTGCGACCTCGGCGATCCGACAGGCGCGCCCACTTTGGTGCTGTAACAACCCATAATAACGCGGACCAGCTAAAGGCCAGACTGACCCATACGTCCGGCATATCCAATTCACTGGCGATCGCGGGTAGGGCGGACTGCATTGCGGTATTGCCCGCCGCGGCGACGAGCATCACGAGAAATAAGACGACAACACGGCTATTGGGAATTGTTTGAACCGCGTTCATGTTTTCTTCCAATCATAACTGTGCGTCACTTGCGCCACATGCAGGCTGTAGTCCGAATACCATCGGTTCCGACCCGCGTCGCGCATTGCGGCGTGTTCGGGTTGATCGCGCCACGCTTTTGCACTTGCTTCGTTTGCCCAATAGCTGACGGTGATACCAAGTCCATCTGCGCCACGCACCGAATCCATGCCTATATAGCCATCTTGTTGTGCGGCGAGCTCATCCATCATCACTGCAGCCTTGGCGTAACCCTCGGCATCGAGTTGTGTGCGCTGTGTAACAAAAATAACCGAAATAGTGCCGTTGTTTAGCTTTGCCATATTAGCTGCATAGGACCGATACATAATATATTGCAAGCTAAGGGAAACAGATTGTCAGGGAACATAGGTCCGGACCCTAATGGTTACGGATCAAGCGGAATTTGATCCGGCGACCAATCGTATAGTCGACCGTATTTACCAGAAAATAAGCAAGGCCCGACTTAAATCGGCTCCAAATAGTGTCCCGACGTTTTAGCAACATTCTGGTCTGTTCTTCCGACTGGCAGGCAAGCCCGTCAATCAGCGTGCGCATATGTAGCGCGAGCGCCGCATCCTTGATGCGCACCATAATCTCTAAATTGATAAACATGCTGCGGACATCCAGATTGGCGGAGCCGATATAGACCGTATCATCAATGACCATTAGCTTCATATGGAGCGGATGTGGCTGATATTCGTAAATCTGAGTTTTGCGGCGTATCAGATAGCGATAAAGCAATCGCGCGGCGGCAATCGTCGCTCCATTATCTGTCTTGCCTGCCATGATGAGGCGGGACCCCTTATTGCGCTTGGCGGTCTTAGCGAGCCGACGCAAAATCGATTGGGGTGGTGAAAAATAGGCGGACACAATGTCAAATCTCTTGCCTGTATCCAATGATCGCTTGAGCGTGAGCGCCCATGCGGAAATGCGGTTGGTTGGGCCACCCAATAACCATTGTACCTGACCAATACCCGGTCGCCATTGTCGAATGATATTGCGGATTTGCCGAAAGCGGACGTTGCCGCCGTTTGACGCCTGCGCCATGTCTTCGAAATAATCGCTCAGCCGCTGTGCTTGTGGTCCAGATACGATTACGCCGAGATCTTCCCAGCTTTCGTCGCCTGCGCGTCCGAAATAGGCATCGGCGATATTGAAACCGCCCACAAGCGCATGTGTGCCATCGATGATCAGCATCTTTTGATGATTGCGGATAAGGTAACCAAGGCCCTTGCGGGTACTGAAACTGTGATAGTCGCCACCGGCGTTAAGCAAATCGTCGAAAAATCGATTGCTCACCTGCGTTGATCCAAAACTGTCTATAATCAATTGGACGCGCACGCCGCGAGTTGCCGCCGCGATGAGCGCGTCGCGCACTTGCCGACCGGTTTCGTCGGCACAAAACATATAGAAAAACATGTGTATCGATTTTTGCGCCGCTGCGATGAGTTGCAAAACGGCGTTGAGACGATCCTGTGGTTGATGCACCAAATGTAAGTCATGGCCCGCGACCTGAAAGTGCTTTCCGTGGAACCCGAGCTTGCCTGATTGCACTGCCATCTTGTCAGCAATACTGCTTTGCGCGGCGGACGGCAAGCGACCCGCCCTTTTCATTGACATTTTGGCCTATTATCTCTAGGGGCAAGCAACTTTCCCAAAATACGAAGAATCAGGAGCCAATATGGCACGCGTTACTGTTGAAGATTGTATCGACAAGATCACCAATCGGTTCGACCTTGTATTACTCGCCGCCGAGCGTGCGCGGGAAATCTCTGGTGGCGCTGAATTGACCGTTGATCGTGATCGGGATAAAAATCCGGTCGTTGCGTTACGCGAAATCGCTGAGGAAACTATTCGCCCTGACCAGTTAAAGGAAGGCATAGTCCAGTCGCTTCAGAAGGTTCAAGTTGACGAGGATGAAGAAGCGGATGAAGTTGGTTCAATCAGCTTGTCCGCCGAAGCCCTGCGTTTGACCGCCGCTGCCCCAGCCCGCGGGGCTGGCATGCAGCGCGATTACGACCGGTAAAATCTAAGTAATTGTTGAATGCATTAGGCCCGGCTTGTCCGGGCCTTTTCTTTTGGCATTCGCACATCCTGCTGATAAGCATATGATATGAGCGAGGATTTGGCAGGAGCAGCAGATATCGTCACCGGGGTGGTCCTTGCCCGGGTTGTAGAACCGTCAGCAGGCGAGGGACGGCCAACATCGGGATCATGTTTGAATTGCGGTGCTAATCTGCTTGGGCCGCATTGCCATGCCTGCGGACAAAAGGCGTCTGTTCACAGGAGCATTGGCGCGTTTTTGCATGATATTTTACACAGCGTTCTGCACTTCGATGGTAAGATTTGGCGGACCTTGCCGCTATTGTTTTGGCATCCTGGTGAATTGACGCGCCGTTATGCCCATGGTGAACGGGCGAAATTTGTATCTCCACTGGCGTTGTTTCTGTTTACTGTTTTCCTTACCTTTGCAGTAGTAAACCAGTTGGTGCCAGATGATGCGAGTGTTAGCGACGCAAATCGCGGATCCATTCAGGCGACCATCGATAGCCCAGATTTCGGGCAGGAACAGCAACAACTGCAAGCAAAAATCGCGCGTTTGGAAAACGAAATTTTTGAGGCGCGTAAAGCGGGCAAGCCAACTGCTGCACTTGAGGAAGAACTTAACTCAGTTAGGCTCGGTTTGCGGTTTATGGGTACGGCGGCCAGTACATTTGGCAAGGATAATGGAAATGTTCACAGCCCAACCCTTACTGACAGCGACTTTCTGGGTGCCGCAGCACTAAAAAAAGCGGCTGAAACCGCGACCAAAAACCCGCAATTGCTGCTCTATAAAATGCAGTCCAATGCCTATAAATATAGTTGGGCTTTAATTCCGATTTCGGTGCCCTTTGTATGGCTGCTGTTTTTCTGGAGCAGGCAATACAAGATGTTCGACCATGCTGTATTTGTGACCTATTCGTTATCGTTCATCATGCAATTGGGTGTGATCAGTGCGTTGCTCATAAGTTTCACGCAGACGGAGGTTATAGGCGGATTGTTGCTTAGCCTATATCCGCCGATCCATATGTACCGTCAATTGCGAGGGGCGTATCAGACATCGCGATTTGGCGCCTTTTGGCGTATGTGCACATTATGCATTTTCGCGACGACGGCGCTTACCATATTTGCCATTCTCGTCGTCACCTTGGGCGTTATTTAAGAGCATTTATCGCTTTGTATTGAGTCGTCCGAATTTGCGAAATAGCTGACCACATGCGACCTGCTCGATTTTTTACTGCGAGTTGATAGGTATATTTAGCAGGGAAAGCGGCGGATGACTATTTCGCGCCACGCATCGCGAACGGACTGGGTTTGCCTGCGTTCTTTGGGGATGCGGCTGAATTCGCTAATGAACTGTTCGGCGTTCAGGCGGTATTTCTTGGGCGCGCAGAATAAAGGCGAGCCTGCGGTGCGCGCGGCTTCATTCTCGGCTTTGACGGACTTCGCCGCCTCTTCGAAAACGCGGATCATGGGCTTCAGGTCCTTTGCAAAGACCGCACCCATACCCTTTTTGTGTAATGCGAGCGCTTTCACCAAAAAAGTCTCAGCGTCCATGGCGTTTGCAGGAACGGCGCATAACAGAGCGCCAATGACTACAAGAACGTCAAATTTCATTTTGCGACCTCAACTCTCTCGCCATTCGGGATAGAGCGTTGTGGTTGTGAATAAAAGCCGAAAACTAAACGCTTTGTGGGGTTGCACTACCTACGGGCGCTGACTTACGGCGTCCCGCCTTTGGTATGGCGGTGCCCACCGTTGGAATGGACGAAGGCTTAACGACCTTACCGTCGTCGCGCTCGAATTTACCAGATTCTAAAAGTTGTTTAATTTCGTCGCCCGAAAGCGTTTCAAATTCCAGAAGTGCGTTGGCCAGTAGGTGCAATTGTTCGTTATGCATCGTCAGCAACTCTGTCGCCCGTTTATGCCCGCCTTCCACAAGCTTGCGGATTTCGGCATCAATCTTTCGTGCGGTTTCATCCGACATAGCCGAGCGCTGTGACATGCCATAGCCAAGATAGCCTTCTTGACGCTCTTCATATTGTAACGGGCCCATCGCATCCGACATGCCCCATTGGGTGACCATGTCGCGCGCCAGGCTGGTTGCATATTGGATATCGCTGGATGCACCTGAACTGACCTTATCATAGCCAAAGATCAATTCTTCCGCCACGCGTCCGCCCATGGAAACGGAGAGGTTGGCGTGCATTTTATCGCGATGATAGCTGTAATTATCGCGCTCTGGCAGGCGCATGACCATACCCAAGGCGCGGCCACGGGGAATGATCGTCGCCTTATGGATTGGGTCAGATGCGGGTTCATAGATCGACACAATTGCATGGCCGGCCTCATGATAGGCCGTCATTTTCTTTTCATCTTCGGTCATGACCATCGACTTGCGTTCGGTGCCCATCATAACCTTGTCTTTGGCGTCCTCGAATTCTTGCATAGCGACCAAGCGTTTGCCGCGGCGTGCGGCAAGCAAGGCTGCTTCGTTCACAAGGTTGGCCAGGTCCGCACCTGAGAAACCCGGTGTTCCGCGTGCGATAACTCGGCCATCTACATCAGGTGCTAAAGGCACTTTCTTCATATGTACGTCGAGGATCTTGACGCGCCCATCAATATCTGGGCGCGGCACAACGACCTGACGGTCGAAGCGACCGGGACGCAGCAATGCTGGATCAAGGACATCAGGGCGGTTGGTCGCGGCAACGATGATGATGCCTTCATTGGCTTCGAAACCGTCCATTTCGACAAGCAGTTGGTTCAATGTCTGTTCGCGCTCGTCATTTTGATTACCAAGGCCAGCACCACGGCTGCGGCCCACTGCGTCAATTTCATCGATGAAGACGATGCAAGGGGCGTTTTTCTTTGCTTGTTCAAACATATCGCGTACGCGGCTTGCGCCCACACCAACGAACATTTCGACAAAGTCAGAACCAGAGATGGAGAAGAATGGTACACCAGCCTCGCCTGCAATTGCGCGTGCGAGCAAAGTCTTGCCAGTACCAGGCGAACCAACAAGCAAAGCGCCCTTGGGAATCTTGCCTCCAAGGCGGCTGAATTTTTGCGGATCTTTTAAAAATTCGACGATTTCTTGAAGCTCTTCACGTGCCTCGTCAATACCGGCGACGTCATCAAACGTTACCTTGCCATGCTTTTCGGTCAGCAATTTTGCCTTCGACTTGCCAAAACCCATCGCTCCACCCGCGCCGCCGCCTTTTTGCATTTGCCGCAACACGAAGAATGCGATGCCAAGGATAAGCAAGAACGGTAGGGCTTGATACAAAAGGATGAGAATGAGGCTTGGCTGTTCTTCGGGCTTACCTTGAACATCGACGCCCTTTTCATCAAGCAAAGGATATAGGCTATTGTCGCCTGGAATGGGTACAGTGACGAACGCTTCGTCATTTTGCAGCTTACCACTGATACGATCGGGCGCAATCGCAACGGATTTGACGTCGCCCGCCTCAACCTTGTCGCGGAACGATGAATAGCTGATGCCCTTCGCATTTTCGGACGAACCACCAAATATCGAAGCAACAAGCAAAAGCGCTACAATAATCGCGGACCAAATGGCCAAGTTGCGGAGCATCGGGTTGCTTTTGGGGCCTTGTTCGTCGTTCATCATCACTGCCTTGTTCTGTGCCCACGTTAAATACGTGGAGATACATGGCTAATGTAGGGTCGAATGCGTGAATGACAATATAGGGATTGGGAAAATTCCAGGCTGTTTTTCTTAGCCACGTCGCGGCGGCGCTTTGAAAAACTGCCAATTAGTTCCGCCTAGGCATTTGATATTACCAATCATCGCAACCCTTGCATTTTCGAGATCGGTTAACAAGCGGTCGATTGCGTCACCACGCGGCGCTAGATTGGCATCCATTGTCTTTAGACAACGGATTAACAGTCGTCGTTTCAATTCACTAGGCAGGTCATTGGCCTTGCAGGTGATAACGCCCTCTTTTTTGCATATTCTCTCTGCGGCCAGTGTGTCCGTCATCCAGCCCAGAGCATCGGATGCGTCCGCCAATGCGCTTGCCGAACGCAGCGCGCGATTTGCGGGAAATGGATGTTGGGTGCTGGCTAACCAGCGCCGCATTGCGACCCGATCAAAATCGGTGTTTGTATTACTAGGGTCGTGGATTGCTTGAATACCGGCGCTGGAGCAGATGTCGATAAGCTCCGCCTTTGTGAATTCCAAAAGCGGCCGAACTATATGTCCATTGCGTGCACGAATGCCGGACAACCCATCGACGCCGCTACCACGCGCCAATCGCATCAGCAGAGTTTCCAATTGGTCATCGGCATGATGTGCCGTGGCAATGTGCGCGCAGTTTTGTGCGTGAGCAGCACGTTCCAACAAGGCGTAACGGGCCGTGCGCGCCGATGACTGGAGATTGCCTGCTATCTTTTCTTCCGGTGTCAAAATGACATGCGGCACGCCAAGGTTGCGACAAATTTCTGCGACGATCTTCGCCTCGTCTGCGGATTCAGGTCGCAATTGATGGTCTACTGTTGCGGCAACCAATTTGTCGGGTAAAATTTGCTGCGCCAACAGTAAAAGGGCAAGGCTATCGGCGCCACCCGACACCGCGCATAATAACCGATCATTAGCACAGCCTAGTCTGCAAAGTGCAGCCCTAAAACGGTCGAGAAAGACCGGCTTCAGCGTTACTTGCACTTCGCCCTTGTTTTGCTTGAACTGAGGCGTTCGGCCAAGCGGCCGGTTGCTGCATCAGGATAGGCTTTCGTTAACTCGCCAAAGGCTTCGCATGCCTCAGCCGCCTTTCCAAGATCAGTCAAAGCCGATCCCAAGAAAAGCAAGCTATCCGGCGCACGGTCACCACGTGGGTCGGCCTTATAATTTTCGTAAAAAACCTTCACCGCGGTGGCTGGTTTTTTGTCATCTAACCAAGCCCGACCTAGCAAATTGCGGGCATAGCTGGCGCGTTTGTGTTTTGGAAATTTCGCTACGATTTCTTCCAGTATTGCTTGTGATTCTGGATAGAATTTGGCTTCCCATAAGCGGAAGCCATAATTGTAGCCATCTTCGAACGCATCGCCACTTGCCGGACGTTCGACTGCGGCAACCGCCGCAACGCGCGCTGGGTTTGGTTTAGCTGTGGAAACAGGTTTTGATGAAATTACGGCGCTTTTAGATTTCGGCGCTAATGCTGTCGCTGCGGGCGTTGGTGTTGGTGCAATAGTTTCGACGGGCGATGCGGTTCGGGCTACCAGCTGTGTTTCAATGGCCTTTAGCCTGTCTTCAAGCCCGCGCATATTATTGCCTTGCAGTTCCACCTGTCCGGTCAGGGTCGCAAGCTGCGCTTCTAACGCATCCACGCGTGCAGTCAGATCGACCGTTGCAGTGGTGGACGCACTGGTTGTTGTGCTTGTCTCTGTAGATGACTGGATGTCTGGTTCGATAAATTTACCAGCTCCATTGGGAAATACCTGACGCTGAACCGCCCGCATTTCCTTCTCAAGTTTGCCAACTCTGCCATCAATATTGGCGTCTTGCGCAATAACGGGGGCGGCAAGTGCGAAAGCTGTGCCGGCAAGGATAACGCGCCGAAAATACATTGGGTTACTTCCCTTTAATAAGCTCTAATGACGGGTATAGCTTACTGCACTCCCGCGATAAAGGCCAACGCTGTATTTGCGCGTAAAAAAGTTGGGAGTAATCCGAATTTCAAGCCGTAATGAGAAGGTTCACGGATTTGGAGTGGCTGCCAAATTACTGGGGGATGGAGAAGCTTGTTCCTCCATGTCGGCATTTGCAGCGGATATATTATCCTTTATCGTAGCGACCGGATTTGGTGCTGGTGCCATTGGCTTTTGTGTGGCGACAGGCGTTGGTATCTGCGGCGCTGCAGTTGGCGCTAATGCGTAGCTTCTGAAAATCAAATAACCAGCCAGAACCAACACAGCAACTGCCGCAGCCGTCCATGCCAAAGCCTTGGAAGGAACGCGCGCGGGGTCAGTTGGTTCGTAATTCTGGAGCGGCGCCTCATATCTTTCATGCCCGCCGCTAGATAATTCGTCGCGTAACGCATTCACGATTGCGACATCATCTAGGGCAAGCGCGCGGGCGTAAGATCGCACAAAACCGACCGTATATGTCTGACCTGGTAATGCACTGAATTCGGATTGCTCAATGGCTTCCAAATGGCGCATGGGTACGCGCGTTTCAGCGGCGAGCTCGGGCAGTGTCATGCCCATACGCTCGCGGGCGGCCTTGAGTCCTTGACCAACAGTAATAGTCTCTGCTTCCACGCGAGACATTTCGTCCACTGCAATCTCCACGACCCATCCCTCATATCTGCGTGCAGTTTCGCGGATAATGAGCATCAAATGCAAATTGTCAATGTTAATTACAAATAATCAGATATTTAAGTAGTCCGGACTCTGAGCAACATTAGTTTATCCGGTTTCTATACTTTGACTCATCGCCCAAGCTGTCAATTGTTCGCGCAAATTCTCTGTAGGGCTATTCAGCAACTCTTCCATTTTGGCACGCACATCAGAATGGCTGGCGGAACGGATCATAGCCTTGATCGGCCCAACGGCGGCTGGTGTAATCGACAGTCGGTGAATGCCAATGCCCATGAGGGCAAGTGCTTCAAGTGTCCGTCCACCCATTTCCCCGCAAACCGCAACATCGACGTCGTGACCCTCGGTTGCTTTAACGACTCGCCGAATGAACCGCAGTATAGCGGGGCTCAACCAATCATATCTTTCTGCTAAGCGTGGATCAGCGCGGTCAGCAGCAAAAAGGAATTGCGTAAGATCGTTGGTCCCAATTGACAGAAAGTCAATCTTGGGCAGCAACATATCGAGGGTCTCGGCCAGGGCCGGAACCTCCAGCATCGCGCCATAACGGATTTTGCTTGGCAGTATCTTTTTCTGCCGTCCCAGAAAATCTATCTGGCCGTCGAAAATGGCTTTGGCTGCGTCAAATTCCCATGGCTCAGAGACCATCGGGAACATGACGCTGAGCGTGCGACCAGCGGCTGCCTCGATCAACGCTCGCGCCTGCGCCTTCATCAATCCTGCGTGATCAAGCGACAGTCGGAGCGCGCGCCAGCCAAGCGCCGGATTTTCCTCTTCGTTCGTTTCGTCCTTAAGATAGGGTAAAGCTTTATCACCGCCAATGTCTAGCGTGCGGAAAATGACGGGCTTGTCGCCGGCGGCGTCTAAAACATCGCGGTAAAAACGTTGCTGCCGCTCGCGTTGCGGTAGGGTCGCTGAAATCAGAAACTGGAACTCAGTCCGAAAAAGACCAACACCTTCTGCACCAGTGGTCGCCAAAGCTGACATGTCATCGCGCAAACCGGCGTTCATCATCAACGTAATGGGCACCCCGTCTTTAGTGACGGAAGCTTCATCGCGCATCGCGGCATAGCGCGCTTTTTTCTTCTGCCGATCGACAAGATCATGTTGAAATAGTTCTTCTGCCGCAGACGACGGGCGCACGATTACGCTTTTATCGTCAGCGTTCAGCAACAGCATGTCGCCGTCGCGCACCTTGTGACGAATACCACGAACGCGGCCAAGAACCGGAATGCCCATGGCACGCGCCACGATTACCACATGTGCGGTTAACGAGCCTTCTTCTAGCACAACGCCGCGCAGACGACGTTTGTCATATTCGAGCAATTCTGCAGGACCCAAGTTGCGTGCGATCAGGATGGAATCTTTTTTCAGCCCAAGCTGCGCCGCGGTACTCATTTGCCCTGCAACAATGCGCAGCAAGCGGTTCGACAGATCCTCTAAATCATGCATGCGATCGGCAAGCAGCGGGTCGTCAATCTGCCGCATGCGCATGCGCGTGCGTTGCTGAACGCGTTCAATCGCGGCTTCTGCCGTCAGGCCACTATCAATGGCTTCGTTGATCCGGCGGCTCCAGCCTTCATCATATGCGAACATTTTGTATGTCGCGATGACTTCTTCATGTTCGCCGCCTGTGCCAAAATCTATCTGGCTCGTCATGCGGTCGATTTGCTCACGCATTTTATCGAAGGCGGAATATACACGCTGGCGTTCGGCTTCGATATCCTCGGCGACCGTGTGTTCAATGCGGACATTTGGTTGGTGAAAAATAGCAACGCCAGCCGCTGCGCCTTTTACAAGTGGCAATCCTGTGAGGCTAATCGTGCCCGTGTCATTGCCGCCCCGGGTGTTTGGTTCGTCAATGAGGCCGGCATTGGCAATCAGTTCCGACAACACCATGGCGACGGTCTGAAGTGCCTCAATTTCGACCTCTTCATATTTACGCGGCTCGACATGCTGTACCGCGAGCACGCCGACTGCCCGTTCGGAACGGACAATGGGCACGCCAGCAAAGCTGTGAAAGCGTTCTTCACCTGTTTCTGGTACATAACGGAAGTTCGGATGTGTCGCCGCTTGATCTAGGTTCAGCGTTTCGACATTTTCAGCAATTGTCCCAACAAGACCTTCGCCTAGACCCAAACGGGTAACGTGCACAGCAGCTTGGTTCAACCCGCGCGTGGCAAACAACTCAAGTGCGCCATCGCGCAATAAGTAAATCGAACACACTTCGCTCGAAAGCGCTTCACCGATAATGTTGACAACATGATTCAGCTTAGCCTGGGCATGGTTCTTCGAGGCCATCACCTCATGGAGACCAGTCAGGATATTGCGGGCAGAACGGGTAGCGCTTTCCATGAGAGGCACTTAGCAGAGACCGAAGGGGCAAGCGATACCCCGTATCAAATTATTCGTAGTCAACCAGTTAATGCCGATTCATCCAGCATGACGTCTTTTAAGGTGTATTTAAGTGGCCGTGACCTTAAGAAACGACTCTCTGCATGAAGGCGTAAATCACGAACGGGGACGAGAGTCTTGTCGATAAGGATTGTTCGGCCGGTGACAAAGGCCAGCCATCGGCCCAGAACCTATTTTAAACGATGACTTGCTTGTCATAGTCTGTTTAGAAAGATGTATGAATGACGACGGCTATCAACAGCAACTGGAACAATTAAAGATTGAGCATCGGGATCTCGATGATTCTATCCGGGCGCTTTCCGCTCAGACGTTGGTCGACCAACTTCAAATCGCGCGTCTGAAAAAGAAAAAACTGATTTTGAAGGATCGTATCATGCGTCTGGAGGATCAATTGATACCTGATATTATTGCTTAAATCGACAAAACAAACATATCCAATTTTTTAAGCATCAAATTGCAGGCTGGCCAGGCGGGAATATAATCCGCCCGCGGCGCTCAGTGTTACATGATCGCCCTCTTCTACAATTTTACCTTGATCCATCACAATGATGCGGTCGGCTGAACGCACCGTCGCGAGCCGGTGAGCAATCACAATTGTGGTGCGGTTAACCATTAGGCGCTCTAGCGCGTCCTGAACAAGCTTCTCACTCTCGGCGTCCAACGCGCTTGTGGCCTCATCCAGCAACAAGATTGGCGAATCGCGCAACAAAGCGCGGGCAATCGCCAGACGCTGGCGTTGACCGCCGGATAGCCGCGCGCCGCCTTCGCCTAAATAGGTATCAAGACCTTCTGGCAATTCACGTAGGAAGCCCGCAGCGTTTGCTTTTTCAGCGGCTGCCCAGATTGCATCGTCACTCGCGTCCCATTGGCCATAACGCAGATTATCGCGTGCGGAGGCTGCAAACAACACGGTGTCCTGCGGCACCAAAGATATACGGCGCCGGAACTCGGCAGGATCGGCGCTTGTCAGCGCCACGCCATCAATGCGGACAGTACCGATTTCGGGGTCGTAAAAGCGTTCGGCCAGTTGGAATAAGGTCGATTTACCTGCGCCGGAGGGACCTACAACCGCGACGGTTTCGCCTGGCGATACTTTTAGGCTGAAATCGTCGAGCGCTGCGACCTCGGGCCGAGTTGGGTAGCGGAAGCGCACATGTTGGAATTCCAACTGTCCGCGTGCAGGCGGCATAATAACTGGGTTAGCAGGTGGTGCAATCTCGGGCATTTCATTCAGTAATTCGGCGAGCCGTGATGCAGCGCCCGAGGCGCGCACAAGGTCACCATAGACTTCCGTCAGCGCCCCAAATGACCCGGCAACCAATGCGCCGTACAAGACGACTGCGAACAAGGTTCCTGAAGATATGACACCTTCCTTAACTTGATCGGTGCCTTCCCAAACGAGCAATGTGATACCGCCAAATATCAAGGCCATTACCAGTGCGGTGAGAAACGCCCGCAACCGGATACGCTTTTTCGCGGCATTGAATGTGCCTTCGACGG
>JACCDK010329532.1_pt1 | contig 21292 bp, 19 predicted proteins | sample 7445871 | NCBI WGS metagenome assembly JACCDK01 (sample SAMN15323436, study PRJNA562643) | freshwater metagenome | isolation source: river surface water | place: USA:Blue River Watershed | collected 2017-08-15
CCTTGGCGCCAAGAAAAGCGTTCGCCCAGCCACACCACCGCGCCCAAAGCAATCAAGACCGGTGAGGCGGCGTAGATCAGTGCGATGTTCATGGCGGTGGTGGTTTGCGCACCTTGGTAGACCCACGCGCCACACACCAACATGCCCAAGGCGCCCAGCACCAGATATTGCCCCAAGGCGCGCCAGGTGCTGTGGCGTTCACGCCAAAGCTCTTGCCGCGCAATAAACGCCAAGATCATGCCGGCCAAGGCCCAGCGACCGAGCGCCAGCATGTGCGGTTCGGCCACCCCCGGGGCGGTGCGCGCCACGATGTAATTGACCGACCAAAGGGCCGGCGTGATCCAGAGCAGCGTGAGCGCCAGGCGTTCACGCGATTCGGTGGTTTTCAATCAGGCGGCCAAACGCGCTTCGAGCGAGGCTTTGGTGGCCAGCAGTGCGGCGGGCAAGTGGTAGCTCAACTGGGCAAAGTGCTCGTCGTGCAACTTGAACTCGGCCTGCCAGGCGGCTTTGTCAACGCTGGTCACAGCTTTGAACTGCTCGGCGCTGAAGTCGATGCCCGTCCAGTTGATTTCGGCATATGTGGGGGCTACGCCAAACATGGTTTCTTGGCCTTGGGCCTTGCCTTCCAAGCGGTCAATCATCCACTTCAGCACGCGCATGTTGTCGCCGTAGCCGGGCCAGACGAAAGAGCCGTCTTCGCCTTTGCGGAACCAGTTCACACAGTACATGGCGGGCAGTTTGTGGCCCGCTGCGGCCACTTTGGCACCCGTGTCCAGCCAGTGTTGGAAATAGTCGCTCATGTTGTAGCCGCAGAACGGCAACATGGCAAAGGGGTCACGGCGCACCACGCCTTGCGCGCCAAAAGCGGCGGCGGTGGTTTCTGAGCCCATGGTGGCGGCCATGTAGACGCCTTCGGTCCAGTTGCGCGCTTCGGTGACCAAGGGCACGGTGGTGGAGCGGCGACCGCCAAACATGAAGGCATCGATCGGCACGCCTGCGGCATCGTCCCAAGCGGGGTCGAGGGCCGGGTTGTTGGTGGCGGCCACGGTGAAGCGGGCGTTCGGGTGCGCGGCTTTGGCGCCGGTTTCTTTGGCGATCTGGGGCGTCCAGTCCTTGCCTTGCCAGTCGATCAAATGGTCGGGCAATTTGCCGGTGTCTTTTTCCATGCCTTCCCACCACACGTCGCCGTCGTCGGTCAGGGCCACGTTGGTGAAGATCACGTCTTTGTGCAGGCTCAACATGCAGTTGGGGTTGGTTTTCATGTTGGTGCCGGGGGCCACGCCAAAGTAACCCGCCTCGGGGTTGATGGCGACCATCTTGCCGTCGGCTTGGGGCTTGACCCAAGCGATGTCGTCACCGATGGTGGTCACGCTCCAGCCCTCAAAAGCCTTGGGCGGCACCAGCATCGAGAAGTTGGTTTTGCCGCAGGCGCTGGGGAAGGCCGCCGCAATGTGGTACTTCTTGCCTTGGGGGTTGGTCACGCCCAAGATCAGCATGTGCTCGGCCAACCAACCTTGATCGCGCCCCATGTTGGAGGCGATGCGCAGTGCAAAGCACTTTTTGCCCAGCAACGCGTTGCCGCCGTAGCCCGAACCATATGACCAGATTTCGCGGGTCTCTGGGAAGTGCACGATGTATTTGGTCTTGGGGTTGCAAGGCCAGGAGGTGTTGTCTTTTTGGCCGGCGGCCAAAGGCGCGCCCACGGTGTGCATGCAGGGCACAAATTCGCCGTCGGTGCCCAGCACGTCAAACACGGCTTTGCCCATGCGGGTCATGATCTTTTGGTTGACCGCGACATAAGCGCTGTCGGTCAACTCGATGCCAATGTGGCTGATGTGCGAGCCCAACGGGCCCATCGAAAAAGGCACCACATACATCGTGCGCCCGGCCATGCAGCCGTCAAACAAAGGCTGCAGCGTGCTGCGCATTTGCGCGGGTTCCATCCAGTTGTTGGTGGGGCCGGCGTCTTCTTTTTTGGCCGAGCAAATATAGGTGCGGTCTTCCACGCGGGCCACGTCCGAGGGGTCAGACCAGGCTAAGAACGAGTTGGGGCGCTTGGCGGGGTTGAGCTTTTTGAAAGTGCCCGCGGCCACCAATTCAGCGCACAGGCGGTCGTATTCCTCTTGCGAGCCATCGCACCAGTAAATGCTGGCAGGCTTGCACAAAGCGGCCATTTCGGCGACCCAGGCGATCAGTTTCGCGTTCTTGACGTACGCGGGGGTGTCGAGGGACAAGCCCTGCATCACGGGTGAGTTCATGGGGAGGCTCCAAGTTTAAAAATCGTTTTTTCAAAAACACCCGACGGAGTCTTTGAAAAAACGGCTTCTGGGCTGAGATACTGCGCGGGTGCTGTTGGGGCTGTAACCGCGCGGTAACCAAGGGCCTCGATTTTAGGGAGGCTGCCTGATCCGTGCCTGTCAACGGGGTTCAAATCCCACTTAAAACTATGCAAAAGAAGCATGACTTTATGCGGCCAGGTATTGTGGCCGGATTTCTGCGACGCAGCCGCCTGCGCCATGCTGCGCTGTGCATCGCCGCCTTCGCCGCGCTTATGGTTGGGCCTGCACAGGCGCAGACCACCGTCAAAATTGCCGCCGCCAGCAACCTGAAGTTTGTACTTGCTGACTTGGCGGGTCAATACAGGCAACAAACAGGGGTGATCATTGAGGTGAATTTAGGCGCTTCAGGCAATTTGGCGCGGCAAATCGTGCAAGGCTTGCCGGTCGAGCAATTCATCTCGGCCGACGAAGAGCGGGTGGCCGAACTGGTGCAGGCGGGCCGCACCATGGGCCCCGGCGTGCGCTACGCCACGGGCCGTTTGGCTTTGGTGGTGCCTAAAAATTCAGCACTGCCCTTGAATCAGGGTTTGGCCGCTGTGTTGCGGGGCTTGAAGCCGATGGACAAATTGGCGCTGGCCAACCCGGCCTTGGCGCCCTATGGTGTGGCGGCTGAACAGGCCATGAAATCCGCCGGGGTGACCCTGCCGCCGCAGCAAAAAGTGCTGGGCGACAACATCGGTCAGGCGACGCAGTTTGTTGCCACAGGGGCGGCGCAGGCAGGCATTACGGCGCTGGCTTTGGCCAAAGCGCCTGAAATATCCGAGCGCCTGCAGTGGACCGCGTTGCCCGAATCGATGCACGCGCCCCTGCACCAAAGCATGGTGTTGTTGAAAGGGGCCAGTCCGGCTGCAGTGGCGTGGCAGCAGTTTTTGCGCAGCCCCAAGGCGCAGGCGGTCTTTCTGCAGCAGGGTTATGCCTTGCCGCAATAATCAAAGCAAACACCCCTTCACCCCATGGATTGGCCCGCCCTTCACGTTTCGCTCACTTTGGCAGCACTGACCACGCTGTTTTTGTTGCCCTTGGGGCTGGCTTTGGCGCGTTGGCTGGCCGTCACGCGCTGGGCCGGTCGGCCCGTCATTGAGGCCTTGTTGTTGTTGCCGCTGCTGCTGCCTCCTACCGTGATTGGGTTTTACTTTTTGGTGGCCTTTGGCCAAGGCAGTCCTCTGGGCGCGTGGCTGTTCGCCTCGGGCTGGCGCTTGGTGTTCAGCATGGAAGGCTTGTTGTTGGTGAGCGTGTTGGTCAACTTGCCGTTCATGGTGCAGCCGATTCAACGCGCCTTTGCGGCGGTGCCCCACAGCCTGCGTGAGGCGGCTTGGGTTTCGGGGCTTTCGATTTGGCAAACCTTTTGGCGCATTGAGTTTCCGCTGGCCTGGCCCGGCTTGTTGGCCGGCATGGCCCTCACCGTGGCCCACACCTTGGGTGAGTTTGGCGTGGTGTTGATGGTGGGCGGCAACATCGAGGGAGAGACGCGCACTTTGTCGGTCTCGCTTTACGACAAAGTGCAAGGCATGGACTTGCAATCGGCCCACATCATGGCGCTGGCTTTGGTGGGTATTTCCTTGCTGGCGCTGAGCTTGGTGCTGGCCTTTGACCGGGTGGGCCAGCGTGGCCGCGCCCTGCAGGAGCGGTGATGGCCAGCGGGCTTCAAGTCAAACTGCGCTCGGCCCACCCGATCAGGCTGGAGGCCGAGTTTGACTGCGGCGCCGGGGAGTTGGTGGCCTTGGTGGGGCCCTCGGGCAGCGGCAAAACCAGCATGCTTCGGGCCATCGCGGGGCTGTGGACGCCCCCCGACGTGCAAGGTGAAATCAGCGTAGCCGGACAGGCGTGGTTTGACTCAGCGGCCGGCGTGCAGTGGCGGCCGCAGCAGCGGCGGGCGGGTTTGGTGTTTCAGCAGTACGCCTTGTTTCCACACATGAGTGCGCACGACAACGTGGCGCTGGCGGCCGGCCCGGCTTGGAGCGCGGACGATGTGAGCGCTTTGCTTGACCGCTTGGGCTTGCAGACCTTGCGTCAGCGCAGGCCGTCACAACTCTCGGGCGGGCAACAGCAGCGCGTGGCCTTGGCCCGTGCGCTGGTGCGCGTCATGCCCCAGCCTTCGTGGCGCGCAGACACCACCGCCCCACAAGAAGTGCCCGGGGTGTTGTTGCTGGACGAACCTTTTTCGGCAGTCGATGCGCCGACGCGCCAAACCCTTTACCGCGAATTAGCCGCTTTGCGGCAACAGGTGTCGGTGCCCATGGTGCTGGTCACGCACGATTTGGCCGAAGCGCGCCGACTGGCCGATCGGGTGGTGATTGTGGACGCAGGAAAAACCTTGCAAACCGGCCAGCCTGCCCGCGTTTTTGCCAGCCCCCGCAATGCCCGAGTGGCCGAATTGGTGGGCATTCAAAACCACTTTGAAGGCCACTTTTTCAAAGACCAGCCCGGCTGGGGTCGGCTGCGGTGGACACAACCGGGGGCGGGCCATCTGGCCATCGACTTGTGGGTCTTAGATAAAAACAAGATCGACGACGACACCCCGGTGACCTGGGTGCTCAATGGCGAACAAGTGGATGTGCTGGCCGATGGACAGGTGGATGGCCATGCCGCAGGGGACTCTGCGGCACCAGCCGAGCCGGGCGCGACGCGCTTGCGTTGTCGCTTGACCGAGGTGTTGGCTTTGGGCGAAATCAGTTTGTGCACCTTGACGCCCGAAGACTTGCCCGCACAAACCATCACCCTGAACTTGACCACCCGCTTGTTGGACCGGCTTCAGGTGAAAGCCGGAGATGCGGTGCAGCTCTTGATTGCGCCCGGGGCCTTGCACATCATGCCGGTGCGTGACGCCTCGGCCTGAGGCCGGGCAAAGCCCCAGTTTGGTAAGGCCCAAGGGCTGTTCAAAGCGAAAAGGCACACGCCCAGAAAGACAAAACCCGCAAAGCCGAAGCGTTTGCGGGTGAGTCGAGAGCGACGCCCTAAGGGCGTGTGCGGCCGACGATCAGCAGGCTGTGAAAGCCTCAGGCCATAAACACGGCAATGAAAGCCAGCAAGAAAATCAACACCGCGCCAGCAACGGGAATGACCACGGGGATGTGCTTGACCACGCCTTCGACGGGATCGTTCGATGTGTGTGAATCGTTGTGAGCAGACATGAGGAAACTCCAAACAAGAATGGCCGTATTGTAGCCAAGAGCGGCCCCCACTTGCCTTACATCAAGGCGTAGGTGGTGCTGGCCCGGAAAACGCTTTTGCCGTCATCGGCCCCCGCCAAGTCAATTTCGCCAAACGCCATGGCTTTGCCCACTCGCAAAATGCGCGCCGTGACCAAAGCGTCTTGGCCCGACAGCGGCTTCATGAAGGTGCTTGAGAGTTGCACCGTGCTGCAAGGGCGGAATTGGCCAAAGTGCTGGATCAAGGCGAGCACCATGGCGGTGTCGGCAGCGGCCATCATGGCTTGGCCACACAACATGCCGCCCACCCGTGAAAGATGTTCACTTTGTGGCAGCCGCAAGGTGACGCTGTCGGTGTCTTGGCGTTCCACCCGCAAATGCAGGGCTTGTACCCACGGGGCAAACAAGTCGGCCAAGGCGTGTTGCAGGGTCTCGGGGGAGGTGTTCATGCGCGCAATTTAACCACGCGCCGCCCGACCGGGGCCCCATATTCCCCCTGTGTTCCTCCCATGTTCCAACCTGATGGCCGCGCTGATTTCGTATCATGGGGAATGGCTCGCACCGTACTTGTTTTGGGCGCCGGCATGGTCGGCACTTGCACCGCTTTGCATTTGCAGCAACGCGGTTGTGAGGTGGTGTTGGTCGACCGGCGTGCGCCGGGTCAAGAAACGTCGTATGGCAATGCCGGCCTGATTCAGCGTGAGGCGGTAGAGCCTTATGCCTTTCCGCGTGAAGTCGGCTTTGTATTGAACGCGGCTTTGGGCCGGGGCGCCGAGGTCAACTGGCACGCCCGGGGTCTGTGGCAAATGGCCGGGCCGCTGCTGCGTTATTTTCAGCACTCACACCCCGAAGCACACCAGCGCGCCACACAGGCCTACAGCCGCTTGATTGCCCATTGCACCGACGAACATGGTCTGTTGATCGAGGCCGCTGGCGCACAAGACTTGGTGCGGCGCGAAGGGTTTCGCTTTGTCTTTCGCACGGCCCAAGCCTGGGACGAAGCGGTGCAACGGGCGGACCGCTTGCACACGCAATTTGGCGTGCGCTACCAAGCTGAAGACACGGCCCAACTGGCGCAGGCCGAACCCGCTTTGCGTCTGCCCTTGGCCGGTGCGCTGCATTGGTTGGACCCTTGGGCGGTGCAAAACCCCGGCGCCTTGGTGCAGCGCTATGCCGATCTGTTGGTCGCGCGTGGCGGGCGTGTGGTGCGCGGAGATGCCCACACGTTGCAAGCGCAAGGCGCTGGCTGGTCGGTGCACACCCACGAGGGCCGTTGTGAGGCCGCGCAGGCGGTGCTGGCGCTGGGGCCGTGGGCAGACGAATTTATCCGGCCCCTGGGTTACCGGTTGCCGCTGTTCCTCAAGCGAGGTTACCACCAGCACTACCGTTCACCGGCAACGCTGCATCAGCCCCTGCTCGATGCCGAGCGCGGCTATGTGTTGGCCCCCATGCAGCAAGGTTTGCGACTGACCACCGGAGCCGAATTTGCGCCCTTGGCGGCGCCACCCACGCCGGTGCAACTGGCCAAGGCCGAGGCGCTGGCGCGCGAGTGGCTGGATTTGGGCGAGGCCATGCCCGAGCCGCCTTGGTTGGGCGCACGCCCATGCACGGCCGACATGTTGCCGGTGATGGGGCCAGCGCCCCGGCACCCGGGTTTGTGGTTCAACTTTGGCCACGCGCACCAAGGTTTCACGCTGGGGCCGGTGGCGGGCCGGTTGTTGGCCGAGATGATGTTGGGCGAGACCCCATGGGTGGACCCCGCACCGTTTTTGCCGCAGCGTTTGATGTGAGGCCGTTGGCCCGGCCGTGGCCTTCAAAGTACCCGGTAAAAACTCAAAAACACGCCATCTGGCGCGCGCCTTCCGGTGCCGACAAACTGGCTCTCGCTCAGCCAAGCCCATTGCGGGGCCGTGGCCTCGAGTTTGGGTTGGCACCTGAAGTACACCTCGTCTGGGTTCACAGGCTGGCCTTGCATGATGCGTTGCGAGTTTTCCAACGAGGCCACCCGCAGAGCGGTGTTTTGCACAAACACCCGACTGCCATCGTCCAACTCGATCACATAGCGAGCGTCTAAATGGGCTTGCGTGCCCCCTTGCAAGATGAGCTGAAAGTCAGCGCCACCGGCCAACACCCGGCCATTCACTTTGGGGCCGCTCACGGTGCCGCCGGTGATGGGAATCATGCGGCGCAAGCCGGCCGGCGTGGTGCCCACTTCAACAGGCGGGGCAATGGTCACGGCCAAATCACACAGGTGTTCCAAGCGCGGGGCGGGCAAGGTGGTGAGCGGCGGGGTGTTGAGAGGCAAAGAGGACATGGGTGAGCCTTTAAACTGGCTGCTCATTATCTGGTAACCCGCATGCTTTCGACCCAAGACAAAACCCGCATCGACGACACCCGCATTGCCTCGGTGCGCCCTCTCATGACGCCCGCTTTGCTCGAAGAGCAATTGCCGGCCAAGCCCGCGCACTTGGCGCTGGTGGAGCGCTCGCGTCAAGACCTCTCGCGGGTGCTGCAAGGCCAAGACGACCGGCTGGTGATCGTGGTGGGCCCCTGCTCGATTCACGACCATGACCAGGCCTTGGCCTATGCCGATTTGCTCAAGGCGGCGGCCGACCAATACGCAAAAGATTTGCTCATCGTGATGCGTGTTTATTTTGAGAAACCCCGCACCACCGTGGGTTGGAAGGGCTACATCAACGACCCCCATCTGGACGGCAGCTTTGCCATGAACCAAGGCTTGCAGATGGCGCGTCAGCTGCTGTTGGACATCTTGGACCGGGGCTTGCCCGTGGCCACCGAGTTTTTAGATTTGCTCAGTCCCCAATTCATCAGCGATTTGGTGACTTGGGGCGCGATCGGCGCCCGCACCACCGAAAGCCAAAGCCACCGCCAGTTGGCCAGCGGGCTGTCGTGTCCGGTGGGCTTTAAAAACGGCACCGATGGCGGTGTCAAAGTGGCCGCCGATGCGGTGGTGGCCGCCCGCGCGCCGCACGCCTTCATGGGCATGACCAAAATGGGGCAGGCCGCCATTTTTGAAACCCGGGGCAACCAAGACGTGCACATCATTTTGCGGGGCGGCAAGCAACCCAACTACTCGGCCGCCGATGTCGATGCGGCCTGCAAAGCGCTAGAGGCCTCGGGCATTGAGCCGCAGGTCATGGTGGACGTGTCGCACGCCAACAGCAGCAAACAGCACCGCCGACAAATTGACGTGGCGCAAGACGTGGCGGCGCAAGTGGCCGCAGGCGACCGCCGCATCATGGGCTTGATGATCGAGAGCCATCTGAACGAAGGCCGACAAGACCTGAAAGAAGGCCAGCCCCTGGCCTATGGTGTGTCGGTCACCGATGCCTGCATCAGTTTTGAGCAGACCTTGCCCGTGCTGGAGGCGTTGGCGCAGGCGGTGGAAAAGCGCCGGATTGTTCTGTAGTACATGCAGTCACAATATCTTTTTTGTACTCATATCATTCGCCTCAAAGGTCATTTGCTCCAATGTGTCATGAGTGCAGAAATTTTTTCGGATTTAAGTTCTTTGGCCTTGGATCTTCGAACCCAGCTTTCATCATCGAATGCAAAGAAACTCATTCCTGATAAAGCAATGCACGAGCGGATGATCAATGTCGTGAGCCATGCAGACGATTTGATTCATGATCCTCAAGAGTTATTCAATAGCTATGTTGAGGATTTCCGAAAGATCTTTAGGAAATTCATCGATGGCCATTCTTTCAATCTGGGCACCGAAACCACGGCTACGCCATGAGCAACTTCATTTTTTACACCTCGGACGACGGCAAGAGCCAGATCCAACTTCGTGTTGATCTGGGTACTGTTTGGCTCAGCCAGTTGGAAATGTCAGAGCTGTTTCAAACCAGTAAGCAGAATATTGCCAAGCACCTTAAAGCCATCTTCATTGAGCAGGAATTGGCACAAGATTCAGTTGTCAACCACCGGTTGACAACTGCCACCGATGGCAAAAACTATACGGTGGCGCATTACAACCTCGACGCCATCCTGGCCGTGGGCTACCGGGTGCGTTCGCCGCGTGGGGTTCAGTTCCGCCGCTGGGCGTCCACGGTGCTCAAGGAGTTCCTGACGAAGGGCTTTGTGATGGACGACGAGCGGTTGAAGAACCCTGACGGCCGCCCAGACTACTTTGACGAGATGCTCGCCCGCATCCGCGACATTCGGGCCTCAGAGAAGCGCTTTTACCAAAAGGTGCGCGACCTGTTTGCTCTGGCCACTGATTACGACAAGACCGACCAAGCTACGCAGCAGTTTTTTGCCACGGTGCAAAACATGCTGCTGTATGCGGTGACGCAGAAGACGGCCGCTGAACTGATCACCGCCCGAGCCAATGCGAATGATCCCAACTTTGGTTTGTTGCATTGGAAAGGCGCCCAAGTGCGCAAGGCCGACATTGTCGTGGCCAAGAACTACCTGACCGAAGATGAGATCGACACGCTGAACCGTCTGGTGGTGATTTTTCTGGAAACTGCCGAGCTGCGCACCAAAAACCGCCAAGAAATTCGCATGGCCTTTTGGCAGCAAAACGTGGAGCAGATCATCAGCTCAAACGGCTTCACAGTGCTCACCCACGCGGGCAAGGTCAGCCATGCCCGCATGGAGCAACAAATAGAAACCTTGTTCTTAGACTTTGACCTACGCCGCAAGCAGCAAGAAGCCGCACGAGTCGACAGCCAAGACGAGGCCGAGTTGAAGGCCTTGGAAAATAGCCTGAAGAATCGAACCAAAAAATGAGCGAACAAATCTAAAAACAACTGGGCAAGACGCTGTGGAGCATTGCCACCAATCAGCTCTGGGGCCGATGAACCCAGACGATTTCCGCGACCACATGCTCTCGCTGCTGTTTTTGCGTTACCTGTCTGACACCTACGAGGCTGCCGCCGAAAAAGCGCTGGGCATGGACTACCCGACGGTAGTGACCGATTCCAGCTTGATCCCACTGGAGGTTTGTTACGCAGCCAACGCCGACGATGTGCCCGCGTTTGAAAAGCAAATGCGCCGCAAGGTGAGGTTGTCGCACTGCCAAAGTTCGGACAGGGGCACGAAAGCGCTCTTAAAAATGATAACAGTCCACCTTAATCTGGCGGGCTGTGGTTTTCAGTGCGTTGCTGCACCGGTCAGAAGACTCAGCCCGCCAGCCCGACAAACACGTTTTGCACGTCGTCGTTGTTGTCGATGGCGCCTAAAAAAGCCTCGACTTCTTCCAGCTGTTCGGCGCTCAGGTTGGCGGGATCCACCGGGTTTTTGGGCTTGTAGCCCAACTTGGCCGAGACCACCGTGAAGCCGTGCGCCGGCAGGGCGCGGCTGACCAAATCGAGGTCGGTCGCTTCGGTGATGAACACAGACACGCCGTCTTCGTCGGCCGGCTCAAAGTCTTGCGCACCCGCCTCGATGGCGGCCAACTCGGGGTCGGCGCCAGCTTGGCTGGGTTCGGCCTCGATGAAGCCCACATGGTCAAAGTCCCACGACACCGAGCCCGAAGTGCCCTGTTGACCCTTGCGAAACAACACCCGCATTTCAGAGGCGCTGCGGTTCACGTTGTCGGTCAACACTTCGATCATCACGGGCACTTGGTGCGGCGCAAAGCCTTCGTAAATGACGCGCTCAAAACTCACCGCATCGCCCAACAGGCCGGCGCCTTTTTTGATGGCGCGTTCCAGCGTTTCTTTGGGCATCGACACCTTGCGGGCCTGCTCCACCACCAAGCGCAAACGCGCGTTGGCAGCAGGGTCGGCTCCATTGCGGGCAGCGATCATGATGTCTTTGGCCAAACGGCCAAACAATTTGCCGCGGGCATCTGCGGCCTGTGCTTTGCCTTTGGCTTTCCATTGCGCGCCCATGGGGTGTTTTCCTTGTGGCTTGGCCGCGTCGAAGGAAAGGACGCTGGCCGGGTGGCGGGTCGCCGGCGCGAGAGAGCGGCCGGGATTGAGGTGGGCGTGAGTTTAATCGCCCTGTGAGGGGGTGCTGGATTTCCTGCTTTTCGAGACTCGAATGGCCTTGGGCGTAAGCAAAAAAGGGGGCCATTTGAGATAAAGTCACGGGCTAAACCACCTTAAAAGGGTGGTTTTCCGAATGCGTTCGATGCACCACCGAACGACCTAGGCCTTTTGACACACCCATAACGAGAGTACCCATGGCTGCAGACAAATCCAAGATCATTTACACCCTGACTGACGAAGCGCCTTTGTTGGCCACCGCGTCGTTTTTGCCGATCATTCGCACCTTCACTGCCCCTGCCGGCATTGAAGTGGCCGAGAGCGACATTTCTGTGGCCGCCCGAATTTTGGGTGAATTCTCTGATTTGCTGCCCGCTGACCAGCGCGCCCCCAACAACCTGGCCGAATTGGGCAAGTTGACCTTGCAGCCATCGGCCAACATCATCAAGCTGCCCAACATCAGCGCTTCGGTGGGCCAATTGACCGCCGCCATCAAAGAATTGCAGTCCAAGGGTTACGCCCTGCCCGACTACCCCGAAAACCCCAAAACCGACGAAGAAAAAGCCATCAAGGCGCGCTATGCCAAGTGCACCGGCTCGGCCGTCAACCCGGTGCTGCGCGAAGGCAACTCAGACCGCCGCGCCCCTCGCGCCGTGAAAGAGTTTGCGCGCAAAAACCCGCACAGCATGGCCGAGTGGAGCCAAGCTTCTCGCTCGCACGTCTCGCACATGCACGCCGGTGACTTCTATCACGGCGAAAAGTCCATGACCATGGACCGCCCACGTGAAGTCAAGATGGAGCTGATCACCAAGAGCGGCAAAACCATTGTCTTGAAACCCAAAGTGGCTTTGCTCGACCGTGAAGTCATCGACAGCATGTTCATGAGCAAGAAAGCGCTGTTGGAGTTTTACGAAAAAGAAATCGAAGACGCCCGCAAGACCGGCGTGATGTTCTCGCTGCACGTCAAGGCCACCATGATGAAGGTCTCGCACCCCATCGTGTTCGGTCACTGCGTCAGGATTTTCTACAAAGAAGCGTTCGCCAAGCACGCCAAACTGTTCGACGAATTGGGCGTGAACGTGAACAACGGCATGGCCGATCTGTACAACAAGATCACCTCACTGCCACAGTCCAAGCAAGAAGAAATCAAACGCGACTTGCACGCTTGCCACGAGCACCGTCCCGAGTTGGCGATGGTCGACTCGGCCAAAGGCATCACCAACTTCCATTCGCCCAACGACGTGATCGTGGACGCATCGATGCCCGCCATGATCCGCAACGGCGGCAAGATGTGGGATGCCAATGGCCGACTGAAAGACGTCAAGGCCGTGATGCCCGAATCGACATTTGCGCGCATCTACCAAGAAATGATCAACTTCTGCAAATGGCATGGCGCCTTCGACCCCAAGACCATGGGCACCGTGCCCAACGTGGGCTTGATGGCACAGCAGGCCGAAGAGTACGGCTCGCACGACAAGACGTTTGAAATTTCTGAAGACGGCGTGGCCAACATCACCGACATCAACACCGGTGAAGTGCTGTTGTCGCAAAACGTCGAGACTGGCGACATCTGGCGCATGTGCCAAGTGAAAGACGCCGCGATCCGCGACTGGGTCAAGCTGGCCGTCACCCGTGCGCGCAACTCCGGCATGCCCGTGGTGTTCTGGCTCGACCAGTACCGCCCTCACGAGGCGCAATTGATCACCAAGGTCAAGATGTACCTGCACGAGCACAACACCGCCGGTCTGGAAATCCAGATCATGAGCCAAGTGCGCGCCATGCGTTACACCCTCGAGCGCGTGATCCGCGGCTTGGACACCATCAGTGCCACGGGCAACATCTTGCGCGACTACCTGACCGACTTGTTCCCCATCATGGAGCTGGGCACCTCGGCCAAGATGTTGTCGGTGGTGCCTTTGATGGCCGGCGGCGGCATGTACGAAACCGGTGCCGGCGGTTCTGCGCCCAAGCACGTGCAACAGTTGGTGGAAGAAAACCACTTGCGCTGGGATTCGTTGGGCGAGTTTTTGGCTTTGGCCGTTTCGTTGGAAGACTTGGGTCTGAAAACCGGCAACAAGAAAGCCGTGGTGTTGGCCAAGACGCTGGATGCCGCCACCGGCAAACTGCTCGACAACAACAAAAACCCCTCGCCAAAGACCGGTCAGCTGGACAACCGCGGCAGCCAGTTTTACTTGGCCATGTATTGGGCGCAAGAATTGGCCGCGCAAACCGAAGACGCGGCTTTGGCCACGCAGTTTGCACCCTTGGCCAAGCAATTGACCGAGGGCGAGCAAAAGATCGTCGACGAACTCAACGCGGTGCAAGGCAAGCCGGTGGATATTGGCGGCTATTACATGCCTGACCAAGCCAAGTTGGCCGCCATCATGCGCCCCAGTGCCACCTTCAATGCCGCTTTGGCGGCCGTGAAGGCCTGAGCCACTTGACCGCGCCCGTCAAGACGGGCTGACACAAAGCCACTCAGGCGCAACCTGAGTGGCTTTTTTCTGGCCAAGCCGCGAGTGAAGGGCCATGGCGATTCAGCGAGGGCCTGATCAGCGATGGCCCGATCGGTGAAAATACCTGGCTGTTTCAATACCGTGTTGATCTTTCATGACCGAAGCCCAAAATCCTGCACAAGCCGCTGCCCCCTCTGCCGCCACGGCCCCGACAGTCGCTCGCCCCGCCTTGCCCGACCGTTTGTCCATCGACACCCGAAGCCCCTTTCATGTGCGCGCCGTGTTTGAGCACGACATCGGCATTCGCTTCAATGGCAAAGACCGCAACGATGTCGAGGAGTACTGCATCAGCGAAGGTTGGGTGCGCGTGCCCGCTGGCAAGACGCTGGACCGCAAAGGTCAGCCGCTGCTGATCAAACTCAAAGGCCAAGTCGAAGCGTTTTACCGCTGAGTTTTGTCGCGCAGGACTGCCAGGGTGCTGCGCTGCTGCAAGGCTTCAAATGAAATCAGCTCGCCCGCCAGCGCACTCGCCATCACGGTAGGCGGACTGGCCAGCCAAACTTGCCCCGGCCCGGAGCGGCCTGGGAAATTGCGGTTGATGGCGCTCACTGTCACTTGCTTGGCCTCGGTGGACGAGCCGGGACCGCAGTTGGCGCAGGCTCCACACGAGGGCTGCAAAATGCGCACGCCCATGGCCGCAAAGGTGGCGTCATAGCCCCGCGCTACGCAGTAGTCGCGCACGGCGGTGGTGCCGTACTGCAAAAACACCTGCACCCTTGCTGGCAGCGTCAAGCCCTGCTTCAGCCCCCAAGCCAGCACTTCGTGGTAATGGTCAAAGTCTTCGCGTTTGCCTGCTGTGCAAGAGCCGCCGTAAGCCATGTCAATGGGCACCCGCTCTTGCAAATCGGACAAGGCCAAACCGAGACCCGGGTCACCGGGTCGGGCCACCATGGGGCTCAGGCGAGAAAGATCCACCTCAATGGTGTGTACAAACGGGGCATCTGCATCGCTGTGCATCCAGGCCTCGATTTCAAAATCGATGCCCCGACGTTCCTTCAAAAACCGACAGGTCTCTGGGTCGGGGGCGACGATGCCTGTCAGGCCGCCCAACTCGGCACACATGTTGGTGAGGGTGGCGCGTTCATCGGTGCGCAAGTGGGCAATGCCTTCACCAGCAAACTCAAACACTTTGCCGACCCCATGGCCAGCCCGAATCCAGGGCGTCGCCAACAGGTGCAGCATCAGGTCTTTGGCGGTCACGCCAGGGGGCAGTGCTCCCTTTAACGCGACGCGCACGCACTCGGGCATGGCCAAGCGCACCGCCCCGGTGACGAAGGCATTGGCCATGTCGGTGGTGCCAACGCCAAAAGCCACGCACCCCAAAGCCCCGCTGTGCGGGGTGTGTGAATCGGTCCCCACCACCACCTGACCGGGCAGTGCAAAGTGTTCGGCCACCATGGCGTGTGAGATGCCGGCCGCATGCGCTGTACTCTCGCGCAAGGCCTCCGCTTGGGCTTCGGCTTCTGTCAAGGTGCGGTGCATGCGCAGGCCATGGCGTTGCGCGAAATCGCGTTGCGCTTGGCGCATGGCGTGCATTTGTGGCACCAATCCCCCTCGCACATGCGCGGGGCTTTCTTCGACATACGAGGTGTGGTCTTCGAACACCACGATCTGCTCGGGACGGTGCAGCGTGATCTGCGGCCCCAGCGCTTGCGTGAGCAAGGTGTCGGCCATGCCGGTGTAGTACTCGTGAATAAAGCGCCAATCGGTATGCACGAAAAGCCCGTCTCCGACATGCGGTCGTTCAGGCGTGTGGGGTGTTGGCCAGCGATGGCGCTGCAAGATTTTTTCAAACAAGTGCTGTGGCCGCCCCCCTGCATCGGGCTCCGAGCCGGAGGAAAAATCGGTGTGCTGCGCTGGGCTGCCCTTGTCCGGGCGCAAGTGTTGCTGGCCCCAGCGCAGCAAACCACCTGCTTGCAAAACAGCGGCGGCCAGCCCTTCCCGCTCCTTCAGCAGGTCGGCCAAGGTCAGCGCCTCGCCACGCTCCAAGCGCGCCAGCAAGTTGAAATCGGTGCTGGTGAACAAGCCGATGTTGTCGGCGTTTTGCCGGTAAATGCGTTCAAAACTTTCGGCAAAAACGACCTCAATGCCTGCCAGTTTTTCGGCGGTGGGGCTGTGCTCGCGCGAAGAGCCTTTGCCATAGCGACGCCCCGCCACCAAGATGCGATAACCGGATTGTCGAAGGGCTTGCTGAGCGATGGGGCGCTCGTCTTGGCAGCGCAGACCGGTGTGTGCAAAGTCACCCAGACGATGGTCGTAATGGCTCAAGATATGCACGGGCGTGATTTCATCCGTCGACACATCGTCGCGCAGCGCACCGGCTTGAGCCCGCGTCAAGGCCTCGCCCGCCAATTGACGGCGAATCAGCGCTGGGTCTTGGCTCAGGTACAGCACCTTGAGCGGGCGGGCGTGGGCATCAAAGAGGGACATGCGGGGGCTGCTGTTCATGGGGCTGCGGCACCGGCGCTGGGGCCTTGCGTGAGATAGTTCAGCAGCAATTGGGCGGCCGGTGTCAGCACCTCTTCGCCTCGGTGGCACAGCACAAAACGACGGCGCGACCATGCTTCTTGCAAGGGCAAAATTTCCAAGCCGTAGGCCTTGGCGTACACCGGTGTCACTTCACGCGGCACCAAGGCTATCGCCAGCCCAGCCCGCACTACGCGCAAGGCGGCCTCAAAGTTGGTCACGATCACGCGGTGATGCAGGCGCTTGCCCAACAAACCCGCTTCGCGTTGCAGCATCACTTCCACTGCCGAGTTCACCGGCATGATCACGTGCTCAAAGTCGAGGGTGTCTGCATAACGCACTTGCGCCCGTTGGCACAAGGGGTGCCCCTTGGGCACGGCCACACACAGATGGTCGTATCGGTAGGTGCGGGTGTGCAGCAACCCCGTTTCAGCGGCATCCCAGCAAATGCCAATGGAGGCGACGCCTTCGTGAATGCCGCGCACCACGTCCGGGCTGATGCGTTCTTCCAAATCAATTTGGATGTTCTGGTGTTCGGCTTGTTTTAAAAATTCGGCGATTTCATCGGCCAAGGTTTCGGCCATCACCGAGGCGGTGGCCAACACATTCACCCGGCCTTGGATGCCTGCGGCGTGGCTGGCCATGTCGCGCTCGATGCGGCTGGTGCTCAACAAAATGCTGCGCGCATGCTCGAGCAACGTTTCACCGGCGGGCGTGGGCAGCACCCCGTGTTTGCGCCGCACCAGCAGGCTGGCGCCGACGGTGGCTTCCAGTTGCGCCAGCCGCTTGCTCACGGCCGAGGCCACCATATTGGCCTTTTCTGCGGCGCGGCTCATGTTGCCGGTGTCGCAGACGGTCACAAACAAGCGCAGTGAGGTCAGGTCGAGATCACGCATTTAGATATTCCAAAATGGAACAAAACTATTTCCATAATTGAATTTTATGACCAAACGGAAACATTAAACTCGGGGTCCATCGAAAGAAAGACTGTTGGCATGAACGCATTTCAATGGCCCGAGCGGGTCACGGTTCGAGAAGTGGGCCTGCGTGACGGGCTGCAAAGTCTGGCCCGCACCCTGCCCACGGCGCAAAAGTTGCAGTGGATTCAAGCGGCCTACGACGCAGGCGTGCGCGAGATCGAGGTGGGCTCTTTTGTGCCGCCCAAACTGTTGCCGCAGCTGGCCGACACGCACGACTTGGTGACATTTGCCAAAACCTTGCCGGGCCTGTGTGTCACGGTTTTGGTGCCCAATTTGAAAGGGGCCGAGCGGGCCATGGACAGTGGGGCCGATGGGATGCTGTTGCCGCTTTCGGCCAGCCATGCCCACAGCTTGGCCAATTTGCGCAAAACCCCTGACGAGGTGTTGGCAGACATTGCGGCGATGGTCGAGGCGCGCAGGTTGAGGGGCTCGGCCATTCAGATCGAAGTCGGCATCAGCACTGCATTTGGTTGCACCCTGCAAGGGCGGGTTGAGGCCGACGAGGTGCTGCGCTTGCTCAATGCGGTGCTGGCGCTGGGCGTCGACCGAGTGGGGCTGGCCGACACGGTGGGCTATGCCGATCCGCGCCAAGTGGGCGCATTGTTTGCGCAGGCCCGTCAAGTGGCGGGGCCTCGTTTGGGCTGTGGCCACTTTCACGACACGCGGGGCTTGGGCCTGGCCAATTTAATGGCCGCTTTGCAGGCGGGTGAGACCCGTTTTGACGCTTGTTTGGCAGGTATCGGCGGCTGCCCCCATGCGCCAGGCGCCAGTGGCAATGTGGCCACCGAAGATGTGGTGTATTTGATGGCCAGCATGGGCATTGAAACCGGCATTGATTTCGATAAGCTCATGGCTTTGCGCAACTCTGTGGCGCAGTGGCTCGCGGGTGAATGTCTGCATGGCGCGATTGCGCAGGCGGGATTGCCCAAAACCCTGCGCCCCACCCTCTTGATGGCATGAACGCTTTAGATAAAAAACTCCCCCTTGAAGGCCTGCGCGTGGTTGAGTTCACGCACATGGTGATGGGCCCGACCTGCGGCATGGTGTTGGCCGACATGGGGGCCGAGGTCATCAAAGTAGAGCCCATTGAGGGCGACCGCACACGCCATTTGTTGGGTTCGGGCGCGGGGTTTTTCCCCATGTTCAACCGCAACAAAAAAAGCATTCAGCTCAATCTGCAAAACCCCGAAGGCGCAGCGGTGGCAAGGCGTTTGTGTGCCACCGCCGATGTGGTGGCCGAGAATTTCAAGCCCGGCTCGATGGCCAAGTACGGGCTCGACTACGCCAGCTTGTCGGCGCACCACCCCAAGCTGATCTACGCCAGCCTGAAGGGCTTTTTGCCGGGCCCTTACGACCACCGCACCGCGCTCGACGAGGTGGTACAGATGATGGGCGGCTTGGCCTACATGACCGGCCGCCCGGGCGACCCTTTGCGCGCCGGCACCAGCGTGAACGACATCATGGGTGGCATGTTTGGCGCCATAGGTGTGTTGGGCGCCTTGATCCAGCGGGGCATCACCGGGCGCGGACAAGAAATCCAATCGGCACTGTTTGAAAACAATGTGTTCTTGGTGGGCCAGCACATGCTGCAGTACGCCATCACGGGGCACGCCGCCGAGCCTATGCCTAACCGCATTTCGGCCTGGGCGGTGTACGACGTTTTCACCGTTAAAAACGGCGAGCAGATTTTCTTGGCGGCGGTGAGCGATGCGCAGTGGGCTTTGTTTTGTGAGGTGCTGGGCTTTGCCGACCTGAAAGCCGACCCGCGCTACCCCGACAACAACGCCCGTGTGTCGATGCGCAGCGTGTTGTTGCCCGAGTTGCGTCGTCGCCTGGAGGTTTTCAGTGCCGCTGAGTTGGCGGCTATTTTTGAAAAAGCCGGATTGCCTTTTGCACCCATTGCCAAACCCGAAGAACTGTTTGACGACCCGCACCTGAACGCCACGGGCGGCTTGGCTGAAGTACGTTTGACCGATGGCCCCAAAGCGGGTCAAACCGCACGCGCCGCGCTGTTTCCGTTCACCATGGACGGTCAGCGGCTGGGGGTACGCCACCAGCCACCCAAGCAAGGCGAGAACACCGACGAGCTTTTGCAAAGCCTGGGTTTGAGCCCGGTAGAAATTGAGCATTTGCGAGCGCAAAAAGCCGTTGCCTGATAAATTTCCCACCACCCTTCAAAAAGAAAGAGACACACCATGAAACATTTCGCATCTCGCCGCACCGTGTTGACGGCACTGGCCGCCGCCTCGTCGATGGCCTTGCCGGGCTGGGCTGTGGCGCAAGCAGACCGCCCCGTCAAGTTCATCTTGCCCAACGCCACCGGCTCGGGCGTGGACGCGATCACACGCGCCGCCGCACCCGCCCTGGGCAAGGCCTTGGGCACCTCGGTGGTGGTCGAAAACCAAGCCGGTGCGAGCGGCGTGATTGGCTTGCAGGCCTTGGCCAAAAACCCACCCGATGGATTTACCCTCTCGGTGGTGTCCAACAACGTGGTGATTTTTCCTAGCGTTATCAAAAACTTGCCGTTTGACATGCCCGGCGACTTCACACCGATTGCGGTGGTGGGCAGCACGCCCATGGTGCTGGTGGTCAACCCACAAAAGGTCACGGCCACCAACAGCCGCGAATTCATCGCCGCACTGAAAGCCAAGCCTGAAGGCTACAACTTTGGCTCTGGCGGAACGGGCACCATCTTGCATTTGGCCGGCGAAATGTTCATCGATGAAGCCGGCGTCAAGGCGCGCCACATTCCCTACAAAGGCGTGGGCCCTATGGTCACCGATTTGTTGGGCGGACAAATTGATTTTGCTGTGGTCGCTTTGCCCAGCGTGGCGCAGCACATCAAAACCGGTGCTTTGCGCGCCATTGGCATGTGCGCGGACAAACGCACCGCGGCCGCTCCTGAAATCCCAACCTTTGTCGAGCAAGGCCTCACCGGCTACAACATGGAGGCCTGGTTTGCGGTGGTGGGCCCCAAGGGCATGGCCCCAGCCCAAGTGAAAAAAGTGCACGATGCCGTGGTTGCCGCTTTCAACGATGCCACCGTCAAAGACACCATGGCCAAGCAGGGCAACACCATCAACATCAGCAGCACAGAGCACGCCCAAAAAGCCTTCCGAAGCGAGATGGCGCGCTATGCCGCTTTGGTGAAAAAAGTCGGCATCGAGCCGCAATAAGGGATCGCGTCGATGCTTGACTTTTGAGCGTCAGGCATCGACCATCGGCCCATGTCCATCCAGATATTGATCATCGGTATCCACCTCGCGCGCAGCACGCGAGGCAAGCCTTGCGCGCCGCCGCAGGGCTTTTAAGCATTCTCTGTTTCGCTTACCGATTTCAATTCAGGCGGCGCCCCGTTGGGCGTGCCGCCTGGTTCATCACTGGAGATTTTCATGGCCGATTTGTTTGACAACCCCATGGGCTTGTGCGGCTTCGAGTTCGTCGAGTTCGCCTCGCCCCTCGCCCATACCCTCGAGCCGCTGTTCGAAAAAATGGGCTTCACTTTGGTGGCCCGCCACCGGTCCAAAGACGTGGTGCTCTACCGCCAGGGCGACATCAATTTCATCGTCAATCGCGAGCCCAAAAGCTTGGCGGGCTACTTTGCCGCTGAGCACGGCCCGTGCGCCTGCGCTTTGGCGTTTCGCGTGAAAGACTCGCACAAGGCTTATGCCCGCGCTCTCGAGATGGGCGCGCAACCCGTGGAAGTGCCCACGGGCCCCATGGAGCTGCGCCTGCCCGCCATCAAAGGCATTGGCGGTGCGCCCTTGTATTTGATTGACCGTTACGAAGACGGCAAAAGCATTTACGACATCGACTTTGAATTTATTGAGGGCGTGGACCGCCACCCGCCGGGCCATGGCTTCAAGGTCATCGACCATCTGA